>Ga0272449_1000033_pt1 | contig 203415 bp, 202 predicted proteins | sample YNPCB0241_FD_198679 | JGI IMG/M metagenome (GOLD analysis project Ga0272449, IMG submission 198679) | Hot spring sediment microbial communities from Yellowstone National Park, WY, United States - YNP-CB-024-1 | ecosystem: Environmental > Aquatic > Thermal springs > Hot (42-90C) > Sediment...
GCGCGCTTAAGAGAACGGGGCGCAGCTACACATCGCCTCACATCCTCTTCCCGTCCTTCTGGTTATTCGGTCGATATACCCTACACCGCTTAGGCTACGAGAGCTTGAAAAGGAGAGTAAACATATTTTTGGACACGAATCATACTCAAGACACATGCGAGTGCCGTCTGTAGCCATTTACACTGGCCACACTGCGCTTCAGATCGCGCTGGGATGTATTGAGGAGGGGCTGGGGGTCATTATCTTTGGCCCGAAGGAAAGGCTGAGGCTTTACACCCGTTTTCCCGCGATCAGGGGCCGTCTGGAGGAGTATCGGGGTGAGGAGACGCTTGAGAAGATATCTTCCGAGGGAGGCGTTCTCGTTCTTAGTGGCGGGGCTATAGAGTATCTGACTCCCCGCGTCGTGATGAGTGCGCGCGTCCCGGTTTTTGGGCTTCGAGAGCTGACGCGTTGGGAGGCTGACTGGTTCCTCAAGACGAGGCTCCTACAGGATGCGGGGCTCCCTGTTCCTAGGTACTTCAGGGGGATAGATGAGGTTGAGGGTTTAGTCATCGCGAAGCTGCCGGGGGCGAAGGGAGGGAGAGGCTACCTTGTGAGCAGCTCAAGAAGCGAGCTCGAGAGGTGGGCTGAAAAGCAGGTTGAAAGCGGCGCCGTAGAGTCGATAGACCAGTTGTTTTTCCAAGAATATGTCGTCGGAACCACCATGTATGCCCACTATTTCCAGAGCCCGGTGATGGACAGGCTCGAGCTGACCGGCTTCGACGTGAGGTATGAGGCGAACGCGGATGGTATAAGGAGACTCTCACCCAGGTCTCTCGGGAACCTGAGGGAGAGCTTTGTGGTGACGGGCAACTTCCAAGTCTATCCCAGGGAGAGGCTTCTCGAGGACTTCATAGAGATGGGTGAGAGATTCGTAGAGGCTACAGGGCGCCTGATCCCGCCGGGCATCGTAGGCCCGTTCTGCCTCGAGACCGTGGTCACCGAGGACCTGAAACCGGTGATCTTCGAGTTTTCGGGGAGGATAGTTGCCGGGACAAACGTCTACCTTGGAGGAAGCCCCTACCTGTCGCTCTACTGGGGCAGGCCTCTGACGGTGGGGAGGAGGATAGCGATGGAGTTAAGGATGGCTTGGGAGCAGGGTAGGCTTGGGGAGGTTCTCACGTGACTTGGGCCTGAGTGTAGCCTCAGTCGCAAGCCACTCGGCGCTGGATGTCTTCGACGGTGCTAAGGACGAGGGCCTGAGGACGATAGCGATCTGTAGGAGGGGGAGGGAGAGGATATACGCCGCCTGCCGAGAGACCGTGGACGTTTGTCTCGTACTTGGGGACTACAGGGAGATGGTGGCCCCCGAGATACAGGAGAGGCTCTTGGCGGAGAACTCTGTCATAGTTCCAAACAGGAGCATGGCGGTCTATGTGGGCTATACCCCGATCGAGAGGGAGCTTAGGGTCTCTGTCTTCGGCAACAAACACCTCCTCAGATGGGAGGAGAGGTCCGGGGAGAAGAACTATTACAGGCTTCTCGACGAGGCACGTATCCGGAGGCCCGCGCTCTGGAGGTTGGAGGAGGCGAGGCCTGATGTCCCACTCATCCTGAAGATACAGGAGTCCGCGAGGCCTCAGGAGCGTGCCTTCATCATAGCCCTGAACAAGGACGACCTCTACTCCAAAGTGAGCGAAGCCCTGAGGAGTGGAGTGATAAGTGAGGAGCATCTCAAAGAGGCGGTGGCGGAGGAGCTGGTTCTAGGGGCCCATTTTAACGTCAATTTCTTCTACAGCGTGGCGCGAGGGAGGCTCGAGATACTTAGCGTGGACCGGAGAATTCAGAGCAATCTTGATGGGCATTTGCATTTACCTGCTCGGCATCAGCTCCAGCTCAATCTCCCAGTTAGCATGATAGAGGTGGGGCACATGCCTGCTACGCTCCGCGAAAGCCTGCTGGAGGAGGCCTACACCATGGGGGAAAAATTTGTGGAAGCCGCGAGAAGGCTAGAGCCACCGGGAGCTATCGGCCCATTCACGCTGCAGCTCCTCGTCACACCTGATCTCCATCTAGTCGTCTACGATGTCGCGACGCGAATCGGGGGAGGGACCAACGCCCATCTGGGGATAGGAGGGCAATACTCTAAGATCTTCTTGAGGAGGCCTGTGTCGGCCGGCAGAAGGATCGCTATCGAGCTGAGGGAGCTGGAGCGGGAGAAGAGGCTCGAGGAGGCCCTGACGTAGGGGCCGATTCCTGATCGAAGAACGGTTATATCTACGGGCATCACCGTGGATGGTCGTGTGATGATGCTTGCCATGGGCTAGAGGCCCCCTGCTTAGGTGTGGCCGGCTCGAGGCTCTTCTCGAGTCGAGGGGTGTGGATGCCGCGGTCGTGGCGGGCGAAAAGGAGGTCTACTACTTTACCGGATTCAAGACTAGCAGGCTCATCTTACCCACCTACCTCTTCCTAAGGAGGGGGCGCGACCCTGTCCTCCTTACAGGAGCCACGGACAGGTCGATCGCGGCCCAGACCTTCGGTGGCGAGATAATCTGCTACGAGAACTACAAGTTAGAGGAGAGGATGATCGCCTATCCCGGCTTCGTCGCGAAAGGGGCGGAGCGCCTCCTCACGAACTATCTCGCGGGAGTTGCGAGGATAGGTGTGGACTCTTGGAGCCTTCCTCACTCTCTCCTTCAGACGATCGAGAAGGCATCGCCGGGCGTCGAGCTTCTCGATATATCGGCTCAGATACTCGACATGAGGACCGTTAAGGATGAAGACGAGCTAGAACTCGTAAAGAGGAGCTGCGAGCTCGCCGATAAGGCATACTCCATAGCCAAGACGCTAGTCGCTCCGGGGAGGACCGAGGTCGAGGTCTATAGCGAGATCCATAAGGAGCTCAGCAGGGCCGTCGGGACTTTCCAGCACTTCGCGGGGGACTTCGTCTCAGGTGAGAGGACGCTTGAGATCGGCGGTCCACCTACCTCTAGGGCCATAAAGAGCGGGGAGACATTCATCTTCGACCTCTGGATCACGACGAAGGATTACTGGTCAGACACCTGTAGGACTTTCGTGGTGGGAGGCAGGCCGAGCGCCGAGCAGGCCCGGCTGCACCAAGCACTACTCAGAGCTATGGAATCGGGGATGGAGGCCCTAAAACCCGGGAGGAACGGCGGAGAGGTCTATAGGAGCGTCTACAACGTCTTCAGGGACGCGGGGTATGAGAAATATTTCCCGCACCACGCGGGTCACGGTATCGGGCTCGACGGCCAGGAGCCGCCCTTCTTCATACCGGGGTCGAACGACGTGCTGAAGCCTGGGATGGTCGTTACTCTCGAGCCAGGACTCTATGTACCGGGGGTGGGTGGTATGAGGGTTGAGAACAACTTCCTCCTGACCGATGAGGGGCCGAGGCTGTTGACCAGGTTCCCGCTGGATCTTTAGTCCTTATCTTTTCTCTCCAACGATCTCTTGCTGGAGGGCCTCGTAGGCCGCCCTGACCTCCTCGACGGCCGCCTCATCCTCCAGCGTCGTGACGTCGCCGATGGGCTTTCCTAGGGCCAAGGCCTTCATGATCCTTCTCATTATCTTGCCGCTTCGGGTCTTAGGCAGCTTGCTTACGACGAAGATCGACTTGGGCTCAGCGATGGCGCCGATCCTCTCCCTGATCCAGCGACGTAGCTCTTGGGTGACGTTGGGGCCCTGGGGAGCTCCTGTTTTCAGGACGACGTAGGCGATCGGGACCTCTCCCTTGACTTCGTCGGGTGCACCAACAACCGCGGCCTCGGCGACGTATGGATGGGCGACGAGCGCCGACTCGAGCTCGTAGGTCCCGAGCCGGTGCCCGGCCACCTTCAGCACCTCGTCCGACCTGCCGAGGACCCAGACGTACCCATCTTGGTCTATTATCGCGTAGTCGCCCGTGAAGAAGTAGCCGAACCTAGAGAAGTAGACATCGTTGTATCTCTGCGGGTCTCCCCACATCCCCGTGGGTGGCCCAAGCATCCCGGGCCAAGGCCTCTTAATTATAAGGTAGCCCTTTACCCCCCTCTTCACAGGAGCGCCGGACTCGTCCACCACCTCAACCTCAACGCCGGGTAGTGGAGGCCCGTTAGTTCCCGACTTCAGCGGCACGAGCTTGAGCCCTGGGAGGTGCGAGATGAGTATGCCGCCGGTCTCAGTCATCCACCAAGTGCTCCCGACGGGGCATCTTCCTCCTCCGATAACCTCGAACAGCCATCGCCAGGCGGAGGGGTTGATGGGCTCCCCGACGCTGTGTATGAGGCGGATGGTTGAGAGGTCATGCTTGGTTACGTGTTCGGTTCCGAGCCTCATGAAGGATCTGACAGCTGTTGGCGATGTGTAGAAGGTCGTTACGCCGTATCTCTCTATGATGCTCCACCACCTGTCGGGGGCGGGGTAGTCGGGAGCACCTTCATAGATCACCTGTGTGACCCCCTGCATGAGCGGGCCGAAGGCTATGTAGGAGTGCCCCGTCACCCACCCGATATCCGCTGTACACCAGTACACGTCTTCGTCCCTCACGTCGAAGACCCACTTCATAGTGGCGTGGAGTATCACGGCGTATCCGCCTGTATCGTGTATGATGCCCTTCGGCTTGCCGGTTGTCCCAGATGTGTAGAGCACGTAGAGGGGGTCGGTGCTCTCCATCTCCTCTGGCCTTACGTAGGTGTTCGGCTTGACATCGCTGAGGAGCTCATCTAGGAAGACATCCTTAGCGGGGTCGACTTGGATATCCTTTAGGCCTACTCTTCTCACCACGACTGTCTTCTCCACGGTGGGGCAATCCTTTACAGCGCGATCAGCTATGTCCTTGGTGCGGATTACGTTTCCGCGCCTGTAATAACCGTCCGTTGTGAAGAGGTACCGGGCCCCTAGGTCCTGCACCCTCGACGCGAGGGCCTCCGCGCTGAACCCGCTGAAGACTTGTGTAAAGATGACTCCAAGCCTCGCCGCCGCCAGTATGATCACGGGAAGCTCCGGGATCATCGGCATGTAGAGTGCTATGCGGTCTCCCTTCTTGAGCCCCAGCTTCTCTTTCATAACGTAGGCGACGCGGTTGACCATCCTCCAGAGCTCGTAGTAAGTGATGGTCCGCGTCTCGAGAGGCTCAGAGCTACTCTTGGCCGGCTCCCCCTCCCATATGATCGCCACCTTATTCTTCCTCCAGCCCTTAACGTGCCGATCAAGACAGAGATAGGACATGTTTAGGGCCCCGCCTACGAACCACTTGTAGACGTTCGGATATTCTCCCCTCTCAACCACCTTAGAGAAGGGTCTAAACCACTCTAGCTCCCTCGCGACGCCGGCCCAGAACTCCTCGAAGTTCCTCAGGCTGTCGGCATGATGCTTCATGTACTCCTCGATACTTGTATGCCGCTCCTTCCAGTTATCCAGGAGTAACCGCTCGCTGAAGTCTAGAGCCTCAGATAACGCATCACCAGACGACATCCGAGGATTATAAAGTGGGCCAACAATATAAAAATATTCTCTTTGGATCATAAGGTTGCGGACTCTTGAATAATGATTTAGAAGGATGCCTTGGTCTTTCGACGGGGTCCACCACTTAGTTCTACAGGAGTTTAAGGTGGCTTGTTATGTTGCTGATCAGTTCTTCGGGGGCGGGCCCTATGCCGAGGGCTGTGGTGGTGCCGGGCTCCAGTTGCGTCAAACCCGCGTCCTGGATCATGGCTGTAGGTATCCCTAGGGCCTCCGCCCTCTGCCTGAGATCGAGCAGCATCTCCAGACTATCCGCGGAGACGACCACCTTCTTCTGCCCCTCTCTAAGCCACCTCTCCGCCCATTCGGGTTTTCTCCGGAGAGTTTCTAGGTAGGAGGAGAGGGAGGCGTGGGCTGCCTGGGCCGCGACCTTGCCGCGCCCCATCTTGAGGTCGCGCCTTACGACGATCACCTGCTTGAGACCGCTCCATTGCTGCATAGGTCCTCGAGGGGCTATCCCGTGGCTGGGCTATTAACGATCCTCTTCACCAGCACTTCTCCTTCATATAACCGCAAGGCTTCTGCCACCCCTCCTATGGAATCGCGCGGAGCCACCGCGGCTATTGCAGGCCCCGTCCCGGAGACGCCGGCGCCCAAGGCCCCCGCCCTCAGCGCCTCCACGATTGGAGCCGTCGGTATGTTCAGGGCCGCGGCGTGGAGAAGGCCGTTCAGAGTCATGGCGGCCCAGTAATCGCCTCTCTCTGCTATTCTGAAGGCTTCTAGGACAAGGGGCTTGATCGGTTTTAGGAGCTCCTTCCTGAAGCTCCTGGTGAATGTTCTGCGGGGCGGGACGAGGATGGCTGCGGCCAGGTCCTCCTGGACAGGGACGTTTCTGAGTAGCTTACGCCCGTGGTTGTCCGTAAGGACTATCCCGCCGAGCATGCATGCCGCCGCGTCGTCCATCGCCCCCGTTATCGAGACGCCGCTCCTCTGCGAGGCCTCTGCGATCACCCTGAGGAAGAGGTGGGTCTCCACTTGCTTCTCGAGCGCGTCCAACACAGCTAGGCCTACTGCGACGGCGGCGGAGCTTGAACTCTTCAGCCCGACGGCTATAGGGATGTCGGAGTATGTAGTTATCTCGAACCCCACCCCCTCGGCGTCTACGGCGGCCGTTACCGTGGCCGCGACCTCTCGTACGAGCGAGTCATCACCAACCTCGTCCTTGTTCACCAAGGCTGTCCCACCACCCTCGATCGGAACGGCTATGGCCTTAGTTCTGAACTCGACACCGACGGCGGCACCAAACCCCGTAGAGATGGCGTTTACTATCGAGACGGCCCCCCAGGCAAAGCCTGCTCCGCGGCTCTTCAAACCCGCTAGCATCCTCTTGACGCTGAGCGGCTATATATTCTTGGGAGCAGGGCCTCCAGGCTCGATCCCTAGACTGCGCCGTCCGCGACTCTTCGGCAACACCGAAAAACATTTAATAGTGGCCCTTTAGAGGTAAACCCGCATGAACAGGGGGAGGGGCATAGGTCGTAAACAAGTCCAATACTCTGAGTGGTTCACGACCTATGCCTATTTCTTTGGCCTCTGAGGCTAGCTCGGATTCTTCCCCCTCCCCCTGTTCTGTCTCTTGGGTGAGTCTGGTATGGGTAGGTTAGGTGTTGCTATACTGGGAGCTACGGGGATGGTAGGTCAGATCTACGTGGCGATGCTGAGCAGGCATCCGTGGTTCGAGATAAGGGCCGTGACGGGTAACACGTCTGTAGGAAAGACTCTTCGCGAGGCCTATAGAGGAAGGGGCGGCATCCCGGAGGATTATGCGGAGATGACCGTGTTGCCGTCGGATCCCTCAAAGATAGACGCCGACCTAGTGTTTAGCTGTCTCCCGACTAAGGCCGCGAGGGAGGTCGAGCCGAGGTTCGCCGAAGCTGGATTCCCGGTGGTCAGCGATTCGTCGGCCCACAGATACCAGCCTGACGTGCCGCTTGTGATCCCGGAGGTTAACCCAGAACATCTCGACCTGATCGAGACGCAGAGGAGGCGTAGAGGATGGGACGGCTTCATAGTGACTACGCCTAACTGCACAACGGTGGGGTTCGCTCTCCCACTCAAGCCGCTTATAGATAGCTTTGGCGTGAGCTACGTAAACGTGGTAACTATGCAGTCAGTCTCGGGCGCCGGATACAACGGCGTATCATCGATGGCCATAATGTCTAACATCATACCATACATCGAGGGAGAGGAGGGGAAGGTCGCCGAGGAGCCGCGCAAGATCATGGGCTCGCTGATGGACGGAGAGATCAAGCCACTCGACATAGTCATCGAAGCCACCTGCACCAGGGTCCCCACGCTCGTGGGTCACCTAGAGGTTGTGCACGTGGAGCTTGAGAGAGACGCGTCGAGGGATGATGTCGCGGAGACACTCGGCGGGTTCCTAGGCCTCCCGCAGAAGCTCGAGCTTCCCACGGCGCCGAGGAGACCCATAAACGTCCTAAGCGAGGATGATAGGCCGCAGCCGAGGCTGGACGTTGGTGCGGGGAGCGTGGCAGGCATGACGGTTTCCGTGGGCAGGATAAGAAAGGGTAAGAGGCCGCGGACCATAGCGTTCTTGACCCTGAGCGATAACTTGGTGCGGGGTGCGGCTGGGTCGGCGATACTTACGGCCGAGCTTCTCCATGCCACGGGGAGGCTGAGGTGAGTAGTGGTGGTGTGGGGTAAGCAGGTTAGGCTGGCCCGGCTGACCGAGAGAGGCAAGATGCTGTGCGTCCCTATGGATCACGGCATAACCACGGGGCCTATGAAGGGGCTAGACACGATATACAGGACGGTCAGTGAAGTAGAGCGCGGAGGCGCGACGGCCTTCCTCGTGCAGAAGGGGATCATTAAACACATGCCGAGCCCCCCTAGGATCGGATACATCATCCACGTGTCGGGGAGCACGTCCCTCGGGCCAGACCCCAACTGGAAGGTAAGGGTGGGTGGCGCGCGGACAGCTATCAGGCTAGGCGCGGATGGCCTCTCGGTCCACATCAATATCGGGAGCAAAGCTGAGCCGGACATGTTAAGGAAGCTTGGAGAAGTGGTCGATGAGTGCGAGGAGTGGGGTATCCCCCTCATAGCCATGATGTACCCCCGCGGCGAGAACATCAAAGACCCTAACGATCCCGAGGCCTTGAGGCATGTAGCGAGGGTGGGGGCGGAGCTTGGCGCGGATATAGTGAAGGTCCCCTACAGCGGAAGCGTTGAGACGTTCAGGAGAATCGTGGAGTCTTGCCCCGCACCGGTAGTGATGGCCGGCGGCCCCAAGATGGATAACGACCTCGCGGTCCTCAAGATGGCTAGAGAGGCGATGGATGCGGGAGCCATGGGCGTCACGATCGGGAGAAACATATTCATGCACGAGAAGCCAGCCTCAATCGTCAGGGCCTTACGCAGAATAGTCATCGAGGACAGGCCCGTCGAGGAGGCCCTCGCCGTCCTTGAGGGGGGCTAGACGGTTTGCCCGAGGCTAGGGACAAGGAGATTGTTATCGAGGTCTCGTCACCTGATGAGGCGAGGGAGGCTCTAGCGGCAGGCGCAGCCGCGATCTTCGTCAAGGACGCCAAATCCGTTCCCGCAGGATCTAAGGCGAGGATATATGTCGCCGGAGAGAACATTGTTTCAGTAAGGGTTTCTCAGCCGGGTGATATCGAGGAGGTCTACAGGATAGCTAGGTCCGGGGCCGAGGCCATACTCGTCGAGACATCCGAGATGAGGATAATCCCTCTCGAAAACATCCTCGCGCGGCTTCAGGAGACGGGCACGAAGGTCTTCACCAGGATAAACAGCCTGGACGAGGCTGAGACGGCTCTGGGGATCCTGGAGAGGGGTGTTGACGGAGTCGTTTACCGGCCTTCTGGCGGCTCCGAGATAGGCCTCGTCACGGACCTGCTGAAGCGGTTGAAGAGCGTGGAGCTCCGTTCCGCCAGGGTTAGGGAGGTATTCGACACTGGGTTGGGTGAGAGGGCATGCGTCGACACGATAGCCATGCTCAGATATGGGGAGGGGATGCTCGTCGGAAGCATGGCGAGGATGCTCTTCCTCGTCCATAACGAGTCGATAGGATCGAAGTTCACGCCGCCGAGGCCCTTCAGGGTCAACGCTGGAGCCATCCACCTCTACACGCTCTCACCCACAGGCAAGACTCTCTACCTCTCCGAGCTGAGGGCCGGGACGAGGATCCTGATGGTCTCGAAGGACGGCTCGACGCGCGTTGTCACGGTGGGCCGGGTGAAGATCGAGAGGCGGCCCATGGTCCAGATCAACGCCGCGATTGATGGCGTGGCTGGCTCGGCGACGCTGCAGAAGGCCGAGACCATAAGGCTGGTGACGCCGAGGGGCGAGGTCGTGGACGTTACCTCGATCAGCCCCGGAGACGAGGTACTCTGCTGGGTCTCGCCGAAGGCCGCGAGGCACATGGGGATGGAGGTAGACGAGTACATAGATGAGGTCTAGCGCCGCGGAGAGAGTCTGTGTCTCTTTACTTGCGAGAACGACTGATGAGCTGCAGGGGCTTGTGGAGACTGCGGCGCGGGCCGGGGCGAGGCTAGTGGAGCTGCGGCTCGACGGCCTAGGGCCTACCCGTATAGAGGAGGGGCTGGAGGTGTCGCGCAGGCTAGGTCTTAGGCACGTGGTGACGATTAGGCCTCGCTGGGAGGGCGGGCTGTACGACGGCGACGAGGAGAGGAGGATCAGCCTGCTGAAGAAAGCCGCGCTCTCGGCCGACTTTGTCGACCTAGAGTATGTGACGGCCGTGGAGAATGGGGGGTTGGTTGAGGTGCTGCGGGAGAGCGGTTGTAGGCTCATCTTGTCGCGACACTACACTGACGGTGGTCCTCCCGCGGCCGAGCTGCGCGCGGAGGCTGAGAGGATCTTCAAGCTCTCAGACATCGTGAAGATAGTCACGCGCCCAAGCAGGATGGGTGATGCTCTCGCACACCTCTCCCTCTACTCGGAGCCTTGGGCTCGGGGCCGACTTATCTGCTTCAGCATGGGTGAGGCCTGGCGGTTTACGCGGATACTCTGCGTCGCCTTGGGAGCACCCTTCACCTACGCCTCACTACCCGGCCAGGCGGTTGCTCCGGGCCAGCCCACCTTCGAGGAGGCGGTCGAGGCGGTGGGGGAGGTCCTAGGGAGTTGGCGCTTCTCGCCGTGTTAGGCTACCCGATATCACACTCCGCGTCACCGGTCATGTACAACGCCCTATTCAGGGCGAGGAACCTCCCCCACAGATACGTAGCGATAGAGACGCCCCCGGAGCACTTGGAGGAGACCCTTAAGACACTCCACAGGATCGGCTACATAGGCCTCAACATCACGATCCCCCACAAGGAGACGGCCGCCAAGATAGCCGCGAGCCTGTCGAGGGAGGCCGCGGCTGTGGGGGCCGTGAACACGTTAGCGAAGGGCGAGCAGGGCTGGATTGGCTACAACACGGATGTGGCGGGCGTCGTGGGCTGTCTCTCTCCCTACATCCCTAACGGTTGCGGGGCGGCCCTAGTGCTTGGCGCAGGGGGCTCCGCCGCCGCGGCGGTCTACGCCCTTAATAGGCTGGGCGCTACGAGGGCCTACATAGCTAACCGTACAAAGGAGAGGGCGGAGAGGCTGGCTACTAGGGCCGGGAGCGTCTTCGGTATCGAGTGCGAGGCGATCGGGGTTGATGAGGCTGGTGAAGCGGCCCGAGCCTCAGAGGTCATCATCAATGCTACACCGCTCGGCCTGACCTACCACGAGCCGATGCTAAGGCCTCGAGACCTCACACCGAGACACATAGTCCTAGACATGGTCTACTCGCCCATGCCCACCCCTCTCCAGCGGGTCGCAGAAGCCTCGGGATCGGTCTACATCGACGGAGTGAGTATGCTTGTCGAGCAGGGGGCCGGCTCGGCCAGGATATTCCTAGGCATCGAGCCCGATAAGGATGTGATGGAGGGCGCGGTGAGGGCTTGGCTCTCAGAGAGGAGGGAGCGGAGGCCTTGATGGTGACGATTAGCGGGGCAGACCTCAGGGGGGAGGTGAAGGCGCCTCCCAGCAAGAGCTACACCCACAGGGCGGTAACCGCCGCGCTCCTCTCAGAGGGCCGCTCAGAGATACTCGACCCTCTCTTCTCAAAAGACACGGAGGCCACAATGCTGGCGGCGGAGCTCTTCGGAGCCCTTATAGAGAGAGGGGGGGAGCGGCTGCTGGTGGAGGGGCGTAGGAGGCCTGTGACGCCGGGCGACGTGGTGGACGCGATGAACTCAGGGACGACCTTGAGAATCATGACGGCGGTAGCGGGACTCGCCGAGGGGGGCTACACCGTGCTCACCGGAGACGAGAGCCTCAGAAGGAGGCCGATGCAGCCCCTGCTCGACGCCTTAGGACAGCTGGGAGTGAGGGCATGGTCCACAAGACTCAACGGCACAGCGCCTATAGTCGTGGAGGCTGGCAACATGGGTGGCGAGTGCCGCATAAGGGGCGACATCAGCAGCCAGTACATATCCGCCCTCCTCATGGCCGGGGCGGCCGCAGAGAGGCCCGTCACGGTACAGGTCGAGGGAGAGCCCGTCTCCAGGCCCTACATAGAATCCACCATAGCGGTCATGAAAGAATACGGGGCATGGGTCACGAGAGAAGGATACACCCTGTTCCACACGGAGCCGGCGGGATACAGGGCGGCACGCTTCCGCGTGCCGGGGGACTACGGCCTGGCCGGATTCATCATGGCCGCGCCACTCCTAGGCGGCGGCAGGGTCAGGGTCACGGGCCTCGACCCAAGATATCCTCAGGCGGATAGGGCAGTGGTGGCGCTGCTGGCCGGGATGGGCGCGAAGATCCGGGAGTCCGCGGAGGCCGTGGAGGTCGAGTGGACGCCCCTGAGGGGCCTGGAGACTGATCTCAGGGACTCTCCAGACCTCCTACCCATAGCCGCCGTCCTCGGGGCCGTGGCTGAGGGCGAGACGAGGATAAAGGGCGTCCACCACGCCAGGCACAAGGAGAGCGACAGGATAAGCGTGCTGGCCTCGGAGCTCCGGAAGGCCTCGATACAGGTGGAGGAGAGGGCCGACGGACTGGTGATAAGAGGCGGGAGGCCGAGAAGAGCCACACTCGACCCGCAAGGCGACCACAGGCTCTTCATGGCCTTCGCGCTACTATCACTCTCCACGCCGGGAGGCCTAAACATCTTGAACCCTGAGTCGGCCTCGGTCTCCTACCCGAGCTTCCTCGACGACCTGCGACGGATAGGGTGCGAGGTGAGGCCGACGTGACGGGGAATGTCTTGGGTAAGCGGTTCGTCGTCGTTAGCTTCGGGGAGAGCCATGGGCGATGCGTGGGCGCCGTCGTGGATGGCTGTCCCGCGGGTCTACAGTTCTCGGAGGCGGATATACAGCCCCTTTTAGATCTGCGGAGGCCCGGGCAGTCGCTCGTGACGACCCAGAGGAGGGAGGAGGACAGGGCCGAGATCCTCAGCGGCGTCTTCAACGGCTACACCACCGGGGCCCCGATAGCCATGCTGACCTGGAACAAGGACGTGATCTCAAGGGACTACCGGATCGTCCTCGAGACCCCGAGGCCGGGTCACGCCGACTACTTCGCACGGCTGAAATACGGAGGGTTCAACGACTACAGGGGAGGGGGCCGCTTCTCGGGGAGGATAACCACGGGCTTCGTGATGGCCGGCGCCCTGGCGCTGAAGCTCCTTCGCGAGACACTGGGGATAGAGGTCCTCGCATACACGAAGAGTATCGGCGGGATAGAGGCCCGGGAGCTAGACATCGACACCATTAGGCGTAAGCGTTGGCTCAACGAGGTGAGGTGCCCTGATGAGGAGGCGGCCTCCGCCATGAAGGAGTTGATACTCCAGGCCAAGAGTGAGGGGGACTCGGTCGGCGGAATCGTCGAGTGTATAGCCCTCAACGTTCCGGCTGGCCTCGGAGAACCAGTTTTCGACGCCCTTGACGCGGAGATAGCTAAGGCACTATTCGGCATCCCCGCAGTAAAAGGGGTCGAGTTCGGGGCTGGCTTCCAAGCTGCTAGAATGCGGGGGTCGCAGCACAACGACCCCCTTGGCCTTGTCGGCGGCAAGGTACTGCCCCTGACGAACAACGCTGGCGGAGTGGTGGGAGGCCTCTCGACCGGGCGCGAGATAGTTGTCAGGGCGGTCTTCAAGCCAGCCTCCTCGATCGGCAGGCCCCAGCGCACCCTGAACACCAGCAAGGGAGAGATGGAGGAGATCGTTGTGACCGGGAGGCACGACCCCTCAGTAGTCCCACGCGCAGTCCCTGTAGTGGAGGCGGTGGTGGGGATTGTGTTGGCGGACCACGCGATAAGAGCAGGCTTAATACCTCCGACGCTAATAGGAGAGACACGATGACCTCGGAGGAGGAGATCAGGAGGCATAGGGAGAATATACGCTCCGTGACTCTCGAGATACTCCGTGGGGTGGCTCTGAGGAGGGAGCTTGCGAAAAAGCTCGGTGAGGCCAAGAAGGCCCTAGGGCTTAGCCTCGTGGATCACGAAGCCGAGCTAGAGCTGAGACAACACATAGCCAGGTCGGCGTCAGAGCTCGGGCTAGATCCGAGCCAGGCCCAGAGGATACTGACACTCCTCATTGAGGACGCTCTTAAGATCCAAAGCCCACCCGCCAAGCCAAGGATAACCCACATGGACATCTTCAGAAAGGCCAAGCAGATCGAGATGAGCGGAGAGAAAGTCTACCACCTCGAGGTCGGAGAGCCAGACTTCGGAGCGCCAACAAGCGTGGCAGACGAGCTGACATGGGCGGCGCTAAACGGCTACGCCGCCTACGGCGAGGCTAAGGGTAGGCCCGAGCTACGGAGAGCGGTGAGGGACGCGCTACGGGAGAGGCTCGGCATCGACGCCCACGAGGACCAGATAGTCATCACACCTGGAGGAAGATTCGCGGTCTACGCAGCCACGGCCGCCATCCTAAGCCCCGGGGACCAAGCCCTCGTGATAGACCCATCCTGGCCACTATACAAACAGGTTATTGAGATGATGCACGCGAGACCTATAGTCTTGAAGACCAGCTTGGAGGAAGGTTGGAGGCCGAGGATCGAGGAGCTTGAGAAGAGGCTGAGCCAAGGGTGCCGGGCCCTCTTCATCAACTATCCAAACAACCCGACCGGCACAGTCCTCGGCAGAAGTGAGCTGTCCAAGATCGCTCAAGCGGCGGAGAAAGCCGGCGCCTATCTGATAAGCGACGAGGTATACATGGACTACTGCTTCACCGACTATGCATCCGCGCTGGAGACCGGGTACGAGAACATCATCATGATAAACTCCTTCTCAAAGAGCTGGGGCATGACGGGGTACCGCATAGGATACCTGCTGGCCAGCAGAGAGATCGCGGACAGGGCCGCGAGGATAGTATCCCAACTGATAACATGCGTGCCGGAGTTCATACAGATGGCTGCGCTAAAAGCCATCAGAGACGGCGAGACCCCCAAGAAGTATGGCCAGGTAATACGGGAGAGGATAGACCTCATATGCAGGGAGCTCGACCGGGCCGGAGCGAGATACGTGAGGCCGACCGGGGCCATGTACGTCTTCCCCCAGATAGGGGACGGGGACTTAGACTCTGCAGAGCTGGCCCTCAAGCTTCTCGAGAAAAGAAGGGTCGCTGTGGCGCCCGGCACAGCCTTCGGCGACTACCCAGCATTCATACGGATATCCGCCGGGACATCTAAGGAGGATCTACTGGCGGGGATCAGGCTTCTGCTAGAAGAATTAGAGGAGAAACGGAGTAGTCGGACCATCCAAGCCTAAATGACTAACTGCTCGGTCTTCGCATCAAAGATCCGTACCTTCTCCACATCAAACCCAACCCAGACGTCCGCTCCCAAGGACAGAGGCATGGGCGGCGAGACAGCCTTAAGGATCTCAGAGTCTATCTTAAGATCTACAACCATGTTAGCGCCCTGATGCTCCACAACATACACCTCGGATAGGAAGACCGAGTGTGGATGCCTCTCCGTAGAGATCTTGATATCCTCCGGCCTGATGCCGAGATATACCTCGGATGAGCTTAGCCTCTCTGACAAGATTCCTGAATAGCTCTCGGGCAGGATGTATCGGAAAGGCCCCGCGTCAAGCTGCAGGGATGGGCCCTCCTTAACGACCGAGGCCTTGATCATATTCATTGGCGGGCTTCCTATGAAAGTCGCAACGAAGGCGTTTGAGGGCCTGTTGTAGATGTTGGATGGCTCGTCGTACTGCTGGACCTTACCCTTATTCATCACGGCTATCTTGTCAGCCATAGCCATGGCCTCCGCCTGGTCGTGGGTAACGTAGACCGTAGTGGTCTTAAGCTCCTTCTGGAGCCTCTTGAGCTCCGCCCTCATGAAGAGCCTGAGCTTCGCGTCAAGGTTGCTCAGCGGCTCGTCCATAAGGTATACCCTAGGCTGCCTCACTATCGCTCTGCCGAGCGCGACCCTCTGCTGCTCCCCACCGCTGAGCTGCCTAGGCTTTCTATCAAGGAGATGCTTTATGCCCAACAGCTCGGCGGTCTCCTTCACCCTCCGATCAATCTCTTCCCTCGGAACCTTCCTCATCCTCAACGGGAACGCTATGTTATCGAAGACCCTCATGTGCGGGTAGAGGGCGTAGTTCTGAAACACCATAGCCACATCTCTATCCTTAGGCGGCAGCTCGTTCACCAACGTATCGCCGATCCAGATCTCACCATCATCAGGTGTCTCAAGACCGGCTATGCATCGGAGTGTTGTAGTCTTACCGCAGCCAGAGGGGCCCAATAGAACGACGAACGTCCCGTCAGCTATTTCTATGGAGACCTTGTCAACCGCTACGACCTTATCAAACCTCTTAAAGAGATTCAACAGCCTGACTGAGGCCATCCCTCAAACATGATGCCCTGCGCACACATATATACTTTCTTTACGAATTATGTAAAGAACCTGCATGTCTCTGGACACGCAGGGCGGCTGGCCGCGAATACCTAGCCCTTCCTCAGGGTCAATGCCCTGATCATCGTGAGGGCCTCTTGGGGGGCAAGCTCGTACACCCTCTTGTTAGCTACTTGCAGTAATCTCGCGTCATAGCCTAGCCTCCGGAGCAGCTTCCTAACCTTGTGCCTCCTATCCGTGAAGATTTGCTTCAGTATCCTGAGATGGCTTGGCTGGAGGGGTTCCGTGTCTATCTTTTTCATAACAGTTATCATGGAGGTTACGCGGGGCCGGGGTCTGAACGAGGTTGAATGGGCCTTGCCTTGCAGCGCTATCTCGTAAAACATCTGGGATAGGAGGCTGATGTAGTGATACTTGTTACTGCCTGGGAGAGCCGCCAGCTTCTCCGCAAATTCCTTCTGCAGGACGAGCACGATTTTCCTCGGCATCGCCTCGGAGGCGAGCCACTCTATCAGGCGCCTAGAGATATAGTATGGCGGGCTGCCTATAACCATCGTGAAGCCTGTGGGCTTGAGTTTGAGCACATCGCCCTGCATTATCGTGACGTTCTTCCAGGCGCTGAGTCTTTGCATGGCCGCGGCGGAGAGTAGGGGGTCGATCTCGACGCCTATCACCCTGCAGCCTCTCCTAGCGATAAGCTCTGTGAGTCTACCGTCACCGCATCCCGGCTCTAGTACAACATCCTCACTGCTGGGTTCTGCAAGATCCACGAGCCGTCTCAGAAGTCCCTCGTCGACTGTCAGGTTCTGGCCCAGCCTGGTCATGATTAGTAGGAGGAGGGTGCCCTTGTGAAGAGCCAATACTTGGTGTCGGGGCTGGACAATTCTTCGAGTATCCTCTTCACTATTATCTTCCCGAAGTTCTGGATCCCCACTCTCTCCTCGATATCCTTGAAGCTCCTGAACGGCTCCTTATTCCTCTCCTCAATCATCCTCATGGAGAGCTTCCTCCCGATACCTGGGAGCGCCTCAAGCGCGTGGAGCCTCGGTGTAAGTGGGCCACAAGTGTTCACAAACTCTACAAGAACCGCCTCACGCTCCTTCACGACATCCTCCACCACCTTCTCAAGCATGAACTTTGAATTCTCCGTCAGCTCGGAGTAACCGATCCTCCTGAGGATCCTGACTAGCTGTCTCGGGACCTCTTTTCCGATGTAGAGACGCATAGCGGGCTTGGGGTTCAGGTTCTGGTTGATAGCAGCCTCCAGTAGTGTGAAGTGCTCCACACCGGCTAGCTGGGCCACCATCATACCCCTCTCGATGTGCTGGCTTCTCTCCACTCTAGAGGGCGGAATGACGTCTAGGATAACCGCCTCGTCCTCGTATATTTTCTGCGGAGCGCGCCTCATGTCCGGCTATTCGTCTCTATTTTACTCAGCCCTCGTCTCAATGCTCATATACGACGCCACTGTTTGGACGATCTCTGATAACTTCTGGTCAGAGAAGAGTATGCTCGAGATCAGCCTTTTATATCCTGAGAGGATAGCTCTCAACTCATTAACATCGCTAGGACAGATGTTGGCGATCTGGCAGGCCTCCTCCGGCTCGAGTTCGAACTTTTGCTGGAGTTCCTCTACGAGCATCCGCGCCTTATCTGCGGGCAGCTTTCTAAACGTGTTAGCATACTCGTACACCCTCATCTGCAGCGGTGTTAGGTTTGGGTAGCGCTGCTTCAGGAGCTCCACAGCCTCCGACGTGGTTATGGGCTTAGACGAGACGACCCTTCTCGGCATAGCCTTAGACCACCGGCCTCTCCACGTCCCTTATATGTTCGGGGAGAACTGAGAGCTTCTTCAGCTTCGATCCGAGGCGGACGGCCACTATGTATCCCCGCCCCCTTTTTTCCACGATCTCTCCCACTAGCCCTTGGTATCGACGATGAGGCATCCCCCTAAGCAAGGCGGAGTCAATATTGAGTACGACCTTGGCCCCGGGCTCATACTCCATAAGGTAGACATCTGGCCTTGGCCCAGATCTTGAACCTATCTTCTTGGTGAAAAGCTGTCTCGTTCGCTTCCTATAGCCACTATGCCTGGTCATAGCTCGAACTCGCCTGCTTTTTAGGGGGGTTGCCGAATATAAAAACAATTCTAGACCTGCGTGGGCCTTCCAAGGCCCTTGCCTCGGCGCTCCCGTAGGGAGCGTCTATGTGGCCGAGTCGTCCGCCTTTTTCTGGGGAACTGGTCTGGATATTCCGAGGAACTCGAGCCTGATCTCGACCGGCCTGTTCGCAACTATCTCGGAGAAGCTTGGTCTTGTCCTTCCCCCGTCACCGTGTATTAACTCCTTCACATAGAGCCCGCCATCGGAGATTATCAGGAATTCTGCCGTGTAGGGATCTGTCTGGAGTGCCGCGACGCGGTGTATTCTTCTCTTTCTGAGACGCTCCCCCCTCCTCTTTAGAACCCTCGTCGGGGTCATCTGGCTTATAACAGCCCCATCTAGCCGTGTCTCAAGCAGCTTGAGGCCGTCGATCGTTACCGGCGACTCGAACCTTACAACGGCCCTATACTGCTTGACCGCGCCCTCAACCTCGGATTTTAGGAGCTTGAGATAGCTCCTCCTCGCTGGCGCGAGGTCGTCCACCTCTACCTTGCCTCCTGAGAACTCCGCTATCTGCCGCTTTAGCAGCTCCAAGTCGATCCCCCTACGCCGCGGCTGGATGAGCTCCAGAATGAACGGCCGCCCAAGGCCCTTCACCTCGACATCCACATCCTCCCTACCCGCCGCATGAAACTTGTATCCAAGAGCACCCGAGAGCTTCATCGCTGGCCCGGCGACGTACTCCGCCACCGAGTCGGGGTAGTTCCGGCCGGTGAAGCCGCAGATCTCGCATCCTCCTCCCCAGCATCTCGAGCAGTACCATGGTGTCTGGGGTATGTTGGGCTGGTTCTTGAGGTATCGCCCTGAGATATAGAGTGGTGCGGGCTTAACCTCGGCCTCGCCCGTGAAGATGTCGACTTTGAAGAGGATGTCAGGAGAAGCGAAATTGACCGGTTTTCCGAGGAGCGTCTCGAGCCTGCGCCCTACCTCTCTACATATCTCTTTGCGGAGCGTCTCGGCATCGGTTAAAGCCATCTCCGAGATAATCCTCTCCTCTATCGAAGCGATGTGTCCCGGAACATGTGCCCCAACTAGAAAGTTGTCGAGCTCGTATATCGAGGAGCTCTCGGCGGCCTTGGCGGCCACCTTTTCCAAGACCTCGTCGGTAAACTTCCCTAGGCAGACTGTGCACTGTGCGCTTTTATCGATGGGGGCTGCTAGGAGTTCCGCTAGCTGGAGGGCTTCGAGGTCTCCGGACCTTGCGAGATTCCTGAGTATCGGGAGTGCTTCCCCTCTCCGCGGGCCATTAAGCAGATGCTTCGTCTCGGAGAGGATCAGGGACTTTACTTCGGAGCCCCTCTCCTTGTCTTCCCTCGCCCCACCCCTTGGTCTTAAGAGCCTACCTAGACACGCGTCACATAGAGGATATCTTTCTATGATCCGTCTAGCTTTCTGGAGATCCTCCAGGCCCACGACGCATCAGACCCTCTAGAAGCCCCTTCGGTATTCGCCCCGAGTCTCTCTTCAGCCTCTTCATGAGCTTTCTCGTCTCGTTATACTGTTTTACGAGGAGCTTTACGTCTTTCTCGCTGACCCCCGCGCCCCTTGAGATCCTCCTGGCCCTCGAGGAGTCGATGATCGTCGGGTCCATCTTCTCTTCCCGTGTCATCGAGTTCACGATCGCCTCCCAGCGCTTTATCTGCTCTCCGAGACCCTCGAGCTGGGCCGGCTTGAGGCCTGGGATTGGCAAGGCCGAGAGGAGTTTCTCGAGCGGCCCCATCTTGGCCATCTCCTTAGCCTGGAGGACCATCTCCTCGATCGTGAATCTGCCGCTCAGCATCTTCTTGGCGCTGCTCTCGCTGAGAGAGATCTCAGCCAGCTTCACCCTCTCGACGAGAGAGGCGAGGTCAGGTATACCGAGGAGCCTGGTGAGATACTTGTCGGCGGAGAAGGTCTCGATGTCTTCCAGCCGCTCCCCGACCCCTATGAAACGCACCGGGGCGCCTGTCACGGCCACAGCCGATAAGGCGCCGCCGGCCCTAGCGGAGGTGTCCATCTTAGTCAGCATTACCCATCCGATTTTCGAGACTTTGTGGAATGCCTCGGCCTGGGCTCTTGCGCGTTGGCCTATAGTCGAGTCGAGTATCAGGACTACCTCGTCGGGCCGGATTAGCGACTGGATCTCGTCGAGCTCCTTCATGAGGGAGTCTTGGTCCTTATGCCTACCTGCTGTGTCGATGATTAACACATCGACTCCCTGCTGCTTGAGGGCTTCTACACCCCTTTTAGCCATGGTTACGGGGTCTTTACCGTCCGGCTCTCCGACCACGGGGATGTTCTTCCCGGCGAGAAGTTGCTGAAGCTGCAGGTACGCGGCGGGCCTGTAGGTGTCGGCGCAGACTACCCCGACCTTGTAGCCGTTCTTCGCGAGGTAGTTGGCGAGCTTTGCGACGCTTGTGGTCTTGCCCGAGCCCTGGATCCCCACCGCCATCAAGACTGTCGGCCTAGTCTTGGGCAGATAGGGTCTCTGTACCCCGCCAAGAATCGCGACTAGCTCGTCGAAAAGGATCTTGAACGTCATCTCTTTCCTAGAGACTCCGGGCGGGGGCGTAGCCTCAGAGGCTTTCCTCCTGATCCGGTCCGACAGCTCCATAACCAGCTCAACGTTCACGTCGGCGGAGAGCAAGGCCCTCTGGATGTCCCTTATCAGCTCCTCCAGAGCCTCCCTGTCATGGCCGGCCCTGCCCATGAAACGGGATATAGCGCTCTTCAGCGCCTCTCCTAGATTCAATCCACAATATACCAGCTAGACCGGACTTAAAAATGATGAGCTACGGCTTAGAGAGTTTATTTAGAGGCCCCTCCGGATGGTTTTCTTGGGCGATGATGTAGGACTCTGTGATGATTCTATGAATGTCCCAGGGGTATCTGAGCCCCTCGCTACGTGGTCTTTTGGACTAAGGGTATGTCACGCCTTCTCTGGAGAGGCGGTTTCAGTGCTAAGTGGGAGACGAGCAGGCCGAGAAGCGATAGAAGGGCCACGGTCATGAAGACAGGCTGGTAGCTTTGAGTGGTGAGCAACAGAAGAGACGCTAAGGAGGGTCCCGTCAGAGCCGAGACGCCGTAGGCCACAAACACCAGCCCATAGTTGATGGAGAGGTTCCTAAGTCCGAAGAAGGTACTGGTGGCTTTAGGGGCTATGGCAAGCCAGCCGCCAAACACCAGCCAAAGGAGAGAGTAAGACACCAGATAGGTTACGAGAGAGTCGGCATAGATGGCTATTAAGGATCCCGCGGTTCCAAGTACAAAGGCGATCAAACCTGATGCCCGGACATGGAGCTTGTCGGCCACGTAGCCGAAGAGCGGCCTCCCCAAGCCGTTGAAGACCGAGTAGACAGCGGTGGCCGCTGCAGCAAGCTCAGGTGTCAGTCCGATGACCTCCTGCCCGAATTTAGCCGAGAGACTAATGGCTATGAAGCCCCCCATCGTGCCCAGCACGTAGGCAGACCAAAGCCCCACGAAGGCGCGCGTCTTCACCATCTCTCTTGCCGTAAAGTCTAAACCGCGTGCTGCAGAGATAGGATTCCCGCCCCCCACAGCCACCGGATCAGCCCTATGAGCTGGGAGACGAATAAGCATGGACAGCAGCGCCAGTGCAAGGCCGTACGCTATGCCTAGGTAGACGAATGTAAACACTACCCCAACACTATAGATCAAGAAGTTCGCTAGGGGGGCTGTGATTAGTGGAGAGATACCGAACCCCAGCACGGTTAGGCCTACGGCTAGACCCCGCCTCTCCTCAAACCAGTTGCTCGAGACCGTGATCGCGGAGTTGTAGATCATGGCCACGCCGGTCCCGGCTAAAACTCCGTACGAGATGATCATGAAGAGGAGAGGGTTCCCCTGGCCGATAGCTTGGGAAGTGAGCAACCATCCCGAGCCAACTAGGGCGGACCCCAGAAGAGATACACTCCTCACACTTAACCTCTTAAGCAGGACACCGCTAACAGGCATGTTAACCGCGAAGAAGAGGAGGAAGATGGAGAAGGGTATGCCCGACTCAAGGCTTGTCCATCCGAGGGCGATCTCCAACGGCCTCCTGAAGACGCTCCAGCTATATATCGTGCCTAAAAGAACGTTAGCTACCGCCCCAAGGAAGACGTAGAACCACCTAGACAAGGCCTTGACCAATCGAGCATATAGTGACCCCGATTTTAACTATCACAAACAAATCTATTATGACAACTAACATGCTATATTCTTGAATCGAGATGCATGGTGATACACACTGTTCGCAAGGGCCTAACACCACGACACTGAATCACGTCAACCTGTATTCGTTTGGGCCCGGTGGGATTTGAACCCACGACCTTCCGGTTATCAGCCGGACGCTCCAGCCAGGCTGAGCTACGGGCCCTGTTTAGCACGGGCTTGTCTGAGGAGCGTTAAGTTTATCGGCTTAGCCCATCGTAGGGCGCCCTCGTGGACGAGTCTGTCTCTGCGGCTATATAAGTTTAGATAGCTGCGACCGTCGGGTCGTGGGTTAGGGTCCATCTTTTTGGGAGCGTGGTATCGGTTGTTGCTTGGGGCGGAGATGATGTCGGGAGCGTTGTTGGAGGGTGATTATGTTTATGTCGGCGAGCTGGGGGTCCTCGCCGTGAAGGGCGTATCGCACCCCGCGGGGGTGGTCACCGCTTTTCCTCGGCTCGGGCCCCTCGCGGAGCTGTCGGAGGCCTACTGCTATATCCAGGACAGGTTTCCCGAGGCTCTCGTCTTTGATGACCATTCAGGCCAGGTCCTGCCACAGATACCGCTAAGGTCCATAGAGATGCTATACTCAGCGAGGGAGGGCTTGAGGCAGCTCGGGCCGCGCGACGAGTTGACGCGGCTTGCGCTGGAGCTCGCACAGCTTTTCGCAGACGCTACGGGTCTCTCGATGGATTATCTAGGCGTTTCAGGCTCGATCCTCCTAAACACGTATCGCCAAGACTCGGACATCGACCTCGTCCTTCTCGATCCGGGGGTTCGGGACATAATAGGCTCTCTGAGGGAGCTTAGAGAGAAGGGCGAGACAAACCCTGTGACACTAGGTTTCGCGGGAGATCTATCGGTCAAAAGGAGTGGCTCCGCCTTGAGCCTAGGGGCGTGGATCAGGCACGAGTCGCGGAAGACCCTCTACGGGGTCTACAGGGGAGCCGTCTACTCGGCCAAGCTCGTCCCCTCTCCCGAGATTTACTGGGAGCCCCACGGATCAGCTAGGTGGAGGGAGCTAGGATACGCGCTGGTCCGGGGGGTCGTCCGCGACGCTAGCCGGGCGGCATACACCCCCATGAGGGTCGAAGTCTCGGTCGAGGAGGTTGTTGAAGGTGTCGATGCCGCTTGGAGGATAGTCGAGGTGGCCTCTCTAAGGTCGAGGTTTTCGGAGCAGGTGCTTGAGAATGAGGAGTTTGAGGCTTGCGGGAGGGTCGAGCTTGACCTAGTAGGAAGACGGGTCAGGCTCTTCGTAGGGAACACGGCGAGAGACTATATTGCCTCCACGGCGATAGGTAAGGAATAACCTCTATTTACGGCCCACTGGTGGTAAACTGCGTAGAGGAATGGAGAGGGGGAAGGCCGCGGACCAAGTTCTGAGAGACCATGACTATTTCGAAACGGTCGAGGGGTGGATCTTCTTTGTCCTGGGAGATATCCATCCGCCGGGCAGAGTCTGGAGCTGCCTCAAGTACGTCCCTGGGGACGGGTTATGGGGGAGCGGTGACACCAGATACAGGCGCGTAGTGAAGAACTATACGGTCGAGGAGTTTCTCGGTAGCATGAGATTCCTAGAGACCCACTCACCCGGCTACGTGTACTTCGACCACACAGTAGGAGCCAAGGTGATCGCCCCTCCGCTGAGCTGCATAAGACGAGTGTATCCCGCGAGGGAGAGGCTTGAAGAGCTGTTCAGGATCGAAAGACCTCATCCGCTAGAGAAGAAGCTCGTTAGACTCGTTGAGATCCTGTCAGAGCATTCGGGGCTCCAGCTCAACGATTTCGGCGTTACAGGCTCTCTTCTGCTTGGGATTCAGCACGACAACTCGGATATAGATCTCCTCGTATATGGTGAGAGCAATCTATGGAGCGTTGTGAAAACCCTCCAAGAGCTGGACGGCAGCGACGGGATCAACCTGCAGAGAAGCAGGGGCAGCAGTAACTGGGTAAAGAGAGCCTCATCCAAATATCCCATATCGAGGCGTGATCTGGGCTTGCTTTCTAAAAGAGTTGTTAACAAGGGGTGGGTCGGGGACACGCTCTTCTCCATTCACGGGGTCCGAGAAAAGCCTATGCACAGATACGGCGAGGTTCGTTATAAGTCCGTCGGAATCGTGACAGATGTCTTGGAGATCCTCGACGCCAGCGGGTCTTTGTTTACCCCGGCCGTCTATCTCACCGAGCGCGGGGGATTAGGGGTTGGTAGGGTAGTTTGCTATGACATGATGTTGGCGGGAGTGTTAAGGGAGGGAGATGTGGTCGAGGTGCGGGGAAAGCTTGAGGTGGCCGAGACGAGTAACGGTGAGGAGTGGCGGCAGATACTTATCGGGTCTTATGAGGGGGCTGCGAGAGAGTACGTGAGGATTCTGAGATAAGGGAGAAGCTATCCAGCCTGTTTGAGCTTGTTGCTGACGGCCCTGAACATGCTGACCTGCGTCCATATCGGTGACCAGGGGAGCATAACTATATGGAAAGCGCTGTTGAGGACTTTCTCAACCACCTCTCTCCTGCCTGCTTCTAGGTATCCCTGGGTGATAAGCGCGGCGTATCGCGCCGCATCTTCGCCGCTAAGGTAGTGCCCCATGTAGAGTATGAGCTCTGAGAGGTCCCAGGACTGGCCTCCCCTCAAGGAGGCTTGCTCCAGATCAACAACCCAAAACTCTCCGGTCTCAGGCCTAGTGAGAAAGTTGTCAGGCTTACAGTCGCCCAAGACCACGCCTGCGCTGTGTATCTCCGCTAGGAGCATACCCACATCCATGGTGACCTTCTCTAGGACCTCGTCGGCGAGGCCTCTGCGCATCTTAGTCCAGGCCTCCGTTAAGGTTATGGCATCGATCGCGTTCTCGACAAGAGCCTTCTCCTTCCACGAGATATAGATGATCTCGGGGACCTTGAATCCCCTGTCCCGTAGGTAGTTTAGAAAGAACACCTCGTTGCCCATCCGGGTGCCTGGCATGAGGTAGAAGTTTCTCAAGGGCATGGCCCAGAGCTTGGTAGCGATCCACTTGATGTCTGACCACGAGAGATATTTCTTGACGAAGAGGGTCTCCCTTGGCTGTCCATCCACATAGATCTTTAGCAGGAAGGTGGAGTTTAGGAGCGAGCCCTTCCTCTCTATTCTAAACTCCGCGTCGCCCAGTGATAGGCTACTTTTCAAGGCCTCGATCAGGGGCTCATCCTGCGAGACGGGCTGTAGACCCCTAACGGTAGGGATGTAGAGCAAGTCCTCCGGATTGAGATCCGCGAGGCCATCAGCCTCGATTCGCTGCACATCCGATAGCACGAGCTTCAAGACATCAAGGGCAAGACGGGGGTCTCTCGTCAGATCGGTTAGCGCCGGCCTGACAAGCCCCTTGCTCTTCAGACCCTTGTAGAGGCTCACCCTCTTCAGGCTCTTCAGCGGACATATACGGTAAAAATCCCCATCCTTCATTAGTAATCCGTCGCGACAGGCCTCCTCAAGTACCCCCTTCGTACCCTCCGATACTCTCGACAGATAGCTCTCGCCGACATGGTCGGTGGGGGTCAGCCACCAGAAAAGCCTAGAAAGGTGCGGCAGTATAGCGAGCTTAGACTTGATCCACTTGACCAGAAAGTATCTCGGCGGGATCCTCAGATTGGTGGCTGCCAGCTCATAGGTTCCTATAATGTCATCCACCACGCGTCGTACTACGCGCCTAAGATACGCGGACCTCAGGCTCCCGACCTCGTCCTCTCCCATCAACGCGTCGAAGGGTGTAAGGAGTCTGACGGCGAGGTTCTCGGCGACTATAGATGATGACAGGTCCTTCATAACGAGGCCGTATGTTGTTTCAACTATCCTCACGTCGTTCTCGTACAGGATCCTGATGTAGTCCTTCCCGGACTCGCGGAGGACGAGCCTCTCGCGTGTCGTATACCCGCCGGACCTAGCGGGGTACTCTATAACCGCCACTTCCTTCCCCGCGGCGAGACCACTAGCCCGCGGCCGTCGAGCGTCTGCAGCCACTCGCAAGATGCTGCCTCCCCACAGGATAGATATGGGGAAGTCTTTTATAACGGTGTATGCGCGAAGGACATTAATCCAAGCGCCCAACTTCTCAACCCGGGATGACAGGGCTAGAGGATCTCGCCCGCGAGGCTGTTAGGCACGCTAAGAGGCTGGGAGCCACTGATGCCGCTGTAGATGTTGACAGCTCTAAAGTATACATGATCCGCTTCTCGAACAACGAGATCACGGTCTCCAAGGTTTTTCACGAGACTGATGTCGCCTTCTACCTTGCCTACGGAGAGAGGAGAGGCGTGGGATCCACCTCCGTGCCAAGCCTCGGAGAGGTTAAGAGGCTGATCGAGAACTTAGCCTCGACCACAAAGCTGGCGGGGCCGAGCGACGTATATGGACCGCTTCCCCGCGGCCCTTTCAGGTACGAGCTGGAGCTCGCTAGGCGAGGCGGCAGGACTCCCCCCGAGGAGATGGTTGACTGGGTGGGTGAGGCTATTTCGGGTGCCCAAAACGCGGGGGCCAAGAGGGTTGCCGGTTCGCTAATACTGAGGAGGTCTAGGCGGGTCCTATATACCACGGGTAAGGTTAGGGCCGAGTCTAGCGCTGAGAGGGTTGAGCTATCAGTCAGGGCCTTCTTGAACGGGGAGTCAAGCGGCCAGTTCTCAACGGCGACCGCAAGCCGTGAAGAGTTTGCTCCCTACAAGGTTGGCGAGGCGGCGGGAGAGATCGCCAAGATGGCTAAGAACCCCGTTAGCGGCGAGCCAGGAGTCTACGACGCTATCTTGGGCCCGATGGTCTTCGCAGACCTTTTGGAGGAGGTGGGGGAGGCGGCCTCAGCTTACTCCGTCCTGACTGGGCTATCGTTCCTAACCGACAAACTCAACGAACAGGTCTCCTCGCGCATGCTCACGCTGGTCGACGACCCGACGCTCAAGACGGCCTACGGCTCAGAGGCCTTTGACGACGAGGGGCTACCCACAAAGCGTAAGGCGGTCATAGAGTCGGGCGTTCTCAAGACATATCTCCACAACAGCGCCACAGCTAAAAAGTTCGGTGTAGAGAGCACCGCCAACGCGGGCTGGATAAACCCCGCGCCCTTCAACCTAATCGTCGAGGGCGGATCGGCGACCCTCAACAGCCTCCTCTCAAGGGTCGACAGGGGGATATTCGTCACGAACGACTGGTACCTGAGATACAGGAATATGAGGACGGGCGACTTCTCCACTATACCTAGAGACGGCCTCTTCCTCGTGAGGAACGGCAGCATAGAGGCCTCCCTCAAAGACCTGAGGATCAGCGACAATATCCTGAGGATGCTTACGAGCTTGGAGGACTTAACGGCGGATAAATACTGGATAAAGTGGTGGGAGGTTGAGGTCCCCGTTAAGGCGCCTTACGCCCTCGTGAGAAACGTGAACTTCACCAAGTCGACGGTCTAGAACTTATATCCTATCCTGCGTAGGAACTCTCTCCTCTCCCTGATGCTCTCGTCCGTCTCGATCCCCTTGGGCCTGTAGCCGTCGACAACTGCGACTATGCCTCGCCCCTGCTCCGTCTCCGCTACGACGACTTGGAGAGGGTTTGCGGTGGCGCAGAGTATCGTGCAGACCTCGGGGACCTCTTTAAGCCGGCCTAGGACGTTTATCGGGTAGAGGTTGCGCAGGAATATCAGGAACGTGTGGCCGCATCCGATCCTCAGAAGGTTCTCAGCCGCCAGCTTCCGGAGCTCCTCGTCGGTTCCTTCATGCCTGATCAGGCAGGGCCCGCTGGCCTCGCTGAATGCGACTCCAAACTTTGCCCCCGGCACGGTGTTGACTATGGCCTCGTAGATATCTTCCACGCTCTTGATGAAATGCGTGATTCCAAGTATGGCGTTGCAGCCTTGGGGAGTCTCGACCCTGACGAGCTCGAACTTAACGCTCGACAAGCACTTTAAGAGTCATCGAGGATGTCTATTAATTCTTCGCGCCTCTCCGACAGGATTGGGGCGTCGCCCTAATCGAGCTTCTCCCCGTAGGCAGGGTCCACCTTAATCCTGTTAAACATTTCGATGATCCGCAAGGTTACAGGGCCGGGGACTTGATCTCCTATCTTAACGCCGCTTATGCTCGCTACCGGCACGATCTCGACGCCCGTGCCAGTCAGGAACGCCTCGTCGCTAGTGAGAAGCTCGACAGGGGTGATGTCCCGCTCTAGAACCGGTATCTTGAGGCTCTGCGCTATATCCATGACTGTCGCCCTCGTGATCCCCGGCAGGATCCCCGCCGTGACCGGTGGTGTGTAGAGTATCGACGACTTCACCAGGAAGATGTTCGCCGCTGTCGCCTCGGATACAAAGCCCCTAGTATCCAACATGACCGCGTCGTCAGCGCCCGCCGCTATAGCCTCCAGCTTAGCCATGATGCTGTTCAGATAGTTCAGGCTCTTCACCTCGTGCGACGTAGCTTGTACGGGGTCTCTGCGCGTGGAGCTTATTATCAGCCTGACTCCTCGTTTCAAGCTCTCAGCCCCCAGGATGGGCTCGAGCTGCTCAGCTATCACGATGATCGAGGGTTTCGGGCATCTTCGCGGGTCTAGGCCGAGGTCTCCTATCCCCCTCGTGACCACCAGCCGTACATAGGCGTCTCTGAAGCCGTTCACCTTTATCGTCTTCACCACTATATCCATCATCTCGCTCATGCTGACAGGTATCTCAAGCCTTATCGCCTTCGCAGACCTATAGAGCCTCTCGACATGCTCCCTCAGCTTGAAGACCACCCCGTTGTAACACCTGATGCCCTCGAATACGCCATCTCCATAGAGGAAGCCGTGATCCAGCACCGAGATCCTAGCTGATGATTTAGAGTAAAATTCGCCGTCGATGTAGACTAGAGGCTCGGACACGTCGTGAGTGGGGCCGTAGCGCCTATATAAAGAAATTCCCGTGTAAGAGCTGCTGGGCCGTTAGAGGTTTGTAGGTCTCTTTGACCATCGACTCTTCAGCGTGGGGCCGCCTGCACTATGACTCCCGTTATCGGCTGGCTTATTAGACCGGCCGTCAGTATGAGGAGCGCCAATACCGTCATGGGTAGAGCCATGGAGAGGGGCGCCTCGTGGACATGCCTCGCCGGCTCGCCTCTCGTGAAGACATACATGAAGGTCTTGAGATAATACCCGAGGGTGAGGGCCGTGGCAAGGGTCGCCGCGATCGTCTGTACAAGTAGGCCCGATTGAAACCCTCCGGAGAAGATCAACCATTCGCTGAAGAACCCGGCCAGCGGCGGCGTCCCGGCGATTGAGAGGCCGCTGATGAGGAAGACAGAGGCGGTGAACCACATAGGCCGCATCAGGCCGCCGAGCTTGTTTATGTCCCTCTCTCCCGTGGCATGCATGATCGCGCCCGCGGTCATGAAGAGGAGAGACTTGGCTAGGCCGTGTGTGAACACGTGGAGTATGCCGCCGACGAAGCCTAGGCTTGAGAAGGAGGTTATCCCGAAAACCATGTAGCCCACCTGGCTCACGGAGCTGTAGGCCAAGACCCTCTTGATGTCGCTCTGAACTAGCGCCATGGCCCCTCCCCAGAAGATCGTGACAAGGGAGAGGATGAGCACGGCGGTCGCGGCCTGTTGAAACGCCGAGGGCATCATCAGCCCGATCAGCCTCGCGTAGGCGTAGACACCCGTCTTGATCATAACCCCGCTCAGGAGGACGCTTATAGGGGTCGGGGCCTCTGCATGAGCGTCGGGGAGCCATGTGTGGAGGGGGAAGAGGGCCATTTTAACAGCGGCGCCGATGAAGATAAGTGTCGCGACGGATAGAAGAGCAGGCGATCCCCCACCGAGCGAGGCTTGGAGAGCGTCGAGCTCGACGGTTCCGTATAGGGCGTTCAGCCATATGATTCCCGCTAGTAGCGAGATGGCTCCTACGTGCGTCATGGCGAAGTATTTGAAGCCTATGATCCTAGCGTTTCCGGTTCCCCAGTAGGCCACGAGGAAGTAGCTCGGTATGAGCATGAGCTCCCAGAAGATGTAGAAGAGGAAGAGGTTTGTCGAGAGCACAACCCCCACCATCCCTGCGACGAAGAGCATGGTCAGTGCGTAGTATGCGCCTAGGCCTCTCTCCCCCTCCATGTATCTCCAAGAGTAGACGCTGGCAAGGAACCCCACCATGGTTATGAGAAGATAGAACGGGTAGCTCAACTGGTCTAGCCTCAGGACAAAGCTCAGCCCAAGCTCGGGTATCCAGCTGAACCTCTCCTCGATCACGCCTCCGTCATAGATCGGCTGGAAGAGCAGTAAGCTGAAAAGCATGGGAAAGAAGAGGGTCGCGGTAGCGAGGACTCCGGAGGCCTTGGGGTGAAGAACCCTGCCGAAGATCCCCGCAAGGAGGGAGAAAGCTAGGGGCAGCGCGATGGAGAGTAGGAGAGGGCTCAGCGTGGCTATCAGCATGCTCTCCTGGCTCTCCTGACCCGGGACAATAAATATCTTGAGAAAACTCGCAGAGTCTCGGCTACACGATCCCTGGAAATATCTCCCCGACTATCCTCTGGTAGGCTTCGACGAGCCCTCCCACCCTCACGATGTACCTGTTAGACTCGAGCGAGCGGTTCCAGGGCTGGTCCCTCAGGAGGACGTAGCGAGCGGTCTCCGCGATCCCTAGCGCTTCAACCGGCGAGTCATCTATGAAAACATCATGGTCGAGGCGACTCTTCGGAGTAACTCCGAGGATGAGGGAGGAGTATCTGACTCCGTGTAGCTTCAGCCAGCTCTTGACATATGGCAGGTGACGAGGAGTCCTACCGCTGACGATATCTACACGACCGAGCCTAGACAGTCTCGACACCTTCGCACCTAGATTCTCCTCCAAGGGCCTCAGGTCCCTCCATCCACGCCAGACCTCCTCAAAAACTGAGTCAAACTCCTCCCGGCCTATCCCCAGCCCCCTCCAGAAATCCCACTCGCGGATATCCTCGACGGTAATCCTCTTGAAGGAGTTTCTGGCGTTCCAGATCCTGACCCAGCTCCCCATGGAGTCTGATAGGACCCCGTCTAGGTCAAGGGCGATCCTTATACCCATCCTGTTTATCCGCTGAAACTCCTTCTTCCGACCGGTGATATAAACTTGGAGGGCTGAGAGGCTCATCGGAGAATCCTGATGAGATGAGAGGGGCGCGGATTACCGTAGAGGTAATGGTGTTATCACTATATATTTTGGCCTTCGCGGGTAGCCCTCTTTGGAGAGGATAAGCGTCGCCATGTCGGGGGGTGTCGCTCGAGAGGAGTGGCACGCAATAGACGCTTCAGAAAGCGTGTCTCTCCTATCCTCAGATCCTGAGAGGGGTCTGACCGGCGAGGAGGCCCGTCGACGCCTAAGGGAATACGGGCCAAACACCTTGGTCATGGAGCGTCGCCCCTCGGCTCTTAAGATCTTTGCCAAGCAATTTAGAAACCTCATGATAATAATTCTGCTAGTAGCAACGGGTATCTCAGCGGCCCTCGGGGAGCTGGTCGATGCCTTCGTGATCTTCGTCATCGTGCTGTTGGCAGCTATGCTGGCGTTCTGGCAGGAGTTCCGATCGGAGAGGATCATTGAGGCTCTGAAGAAGTTGACGACGCCGAGCTGCAGCGTGTTGAGAGACGGAGTGGTGGTAAAGATTAGCTCAGAGGAGGTCGTCCCAGGGGACGTATTGGTGCTGGAGGCGGGGGATAAGGTTGTAGCCGACGCGAGGGTTATAGAGTCTTTCGGCCTCCAGACCTATGAGGCAGCCCTCTCGGGAGAGTCAGCTCCAGTCATCAAGAGCCCTGGGCTTCTCCCGGCCGAGACAGCGGTCGCGGATAGGGTAAACATGGTTTATGCGGGGACAACGGTGACCAGCGGGAAGGGCAAGGCTCTAGTCGTAGCCACTGGCATGAACACGGTCTTCGGAAAGATCGCAAAAGAGGTGACCGAGATCAGGGAGGAGAAGGCACCGCTCGTGGAGAAGATGGACGAGGTTGCGAAGAGTTTGGGAAAGATAATACTGGTCGTCATAGCGATCATAGCCGGTGTAGAGATCTTAGAGACCATAGCGTTCGGCGGGCAGCTCTCCCAGGAGTCCCTCATAAAGATCTTCCTGTTCGCGCTTGCCCTAGCAGTCGCCGCGGTCCCTGAGGCGCTTCCCGCAATAGTGACCAGTACTCTAGCTATTGGAATGTGGATACTGGCGAAGCGTAACTCCGTCGTTCGGAACATGGCGGCCGTGGAGACGCTTGGCTCGACGGAGGTCATCTGCACGGATAAGACCGGGACGGTGACGCGGGGGGAGATGGTGGTAAGAAGGCTATACGTGGACGGCTTCCACTGTGAGGTCTCCGACGAGGGCGTAATTAAGTTCCAAGGCAACTCTCAACCGGAGGAGCAGCTTAGCCAAGGCTTTAAGAACTTCCTGGAGACTTTGCTGGTCTCGGCGACCCTTTCCTCAGATGCCACGGTGAGGGTTGAGGACGGGAAATACGTGGTTTACGGAGACCCTACTGAGGGAGCTCTGGTTCTCCTTGCGGTGAAACACGGGATTAAGGTCGATGATATCAGGAGGTCGATGCGGAGGATAGGGGAGATACCGTTCAGCTCCGAGAGAAAGCGCATGACGACGATTGTTAGGGCAGGAGATGCGGTGGTGGCCCACATGAAGGGGGCCCCCGAGGTTGTTCTCTCCCTCTGTGATAGCGTGCTCAACAAAGGCGATTTAACCGAGCTGACGGAGAACAGAAGATCGTTGATCCTTAAGCTGAATGAGGAGATGGCTTCCCAAGGCCTAAGGGTGCTCGCTATCGCCAGTAGGAGGCTAGACGCTTCCCAGACGGACTACAGTGAGGAGTCTGTCGAGAAGGGCTTCACGTTTCTGGGTCTCGTGGGGATAGCCGACCCGCCCAGACCCGAGGTCGTCGAGTCCGTCGCCAGGTGCAGATCGTCGGGGATCAGGCCCGTCATGGTTACGGGGGACCAGATGCTTACCGCTCTGGCGATCGCTCGGGAGGTCGGGATCTATAGAGAAGGCGACATGGTGCTACATGGCTCCCAGCTCGACCAAATCAGCGACGAGGAGCTCGAGCAGAAGGTGGAGAAGATAACCGTCTATGCCAGGGTCACCCCAACTCACAAGCTGAGGATAGTTGATGCTTGGAAGAAGCGGGGGAAGGTCGTCGCGATGACCGGCGACGGCGTTAACGATGCCCCCGCGCTAAAGAAGTCTGACATCGGGATCGCAATGGGAATCAAGGGGACCGAGGTGACCAAGGAGGCCGCGGACATCATACTGTTAGACGATAATTTCTCGACCATCGTGAGGGCGGTCGAGCTAGGGAGGTGGATCTACGACAACATCAAGAAATACCTCGCCTACCTCCTTGAAGCTAACTTCGTCGAGATCGCTGTAATAGGGATAGCCTCTCTGCTGATCCTCCCGTTACTAGGGTATCAGGGTGAGGAGCTACTACCGCTACTGCCTGTCCAGATACTCTACATAAACCTCGCCACGGATGGGCTGCCGGCCATAGCTTTAGGTCTCAGCCCACCAGACCACGACCTTATGAGGAGGGCGCCGAGGCCCCGCGGCGAGACTATCTTTACGAGGGAGGTGAAAGAGTTCTTAATAAGGGCGCTCCTGGTTGAGACTACTGTTCTCCTTCTCGGTTTCTTAGATGCGCTACCCCTGGGGATAGACGTTGCGCGAAGCAGAATGTTCCTCATGTTCATCGCCATCGAGCTGGTAGTCGCGCTGAACTGTAGGTCGCTTATCCACTCCATCTTCAAGGTCCGCCCACACAAGCTCCTGATACTGACTGTCATCTGGGAGCTCCTCCTCATAACTGTCCTGATCTACTTCCCTGTGACAAGGGAGGCCCTCCACATAATTCCTCCGTCGGAGCGGGACTTGGCTTGGATCGGCCTAGGGGCGCTCACGACCTTCACGAGCATGGAGCTCCTGAAGAGGATAGAGATAACCAGGATCTTCGCGACCAGATATGTCGGCGCTGGCGAAGATAAGGCCCCCTGAGACGGGCAAGACCTATAGACCACGGAATTCTAGAGCCCAGCTCAAAATCATCAAGCTGGCTGGGTCTCATGTCTAGTCCGCGACTCGGCGTACGGCATGTCGGGAGATGGAATAGTATTTTGCCTAGCCGCCATCTATGGTGAGGCGGTAAGCGCTTGAGCGGCTCGGCAGGCAAGCCGATAATCGGTCGGGGGACGTGGATGGACCGGATAGCCCACAGACTCATTGAGAGGGAAAGGAGGATTGGGAGGGGCCTAGACCTTCTCCGCGTCGAGAGCGGGATCGCAGCCAGCGGGATACCACATATAGGTAACCTCTCAGACCCTGCGAGGGCGTACGGCGTGGCCCTGGCGGTGAGGGGCCTCGGATATAGCTCCGAGATGATACTGTTCTCCGACGATATGGATGGGCTTCGCTCGGTACCTGCTGGACTCCCGGGGAGCCTGAGGGATTATCTTCTGAAACCCGTCTCGAGGATACCGGACCCCTTCGACTGCCACGAGAGCTATGCAGACCATATGCTGGGAAAGATGACGGACATTTTGGACGTCACGGGTATCGAGTATAGGCTATACAGGGCGCGCGATGTTTACGGCTCCGGGGTGCTGGCCGAGACGTTAGACACGATCCTGCGAAACTCCAAGAGGATTGGTGAGGCGATAAAGGCCATGACGGGGCAGGAGAAGTTCGTCTCGGAGCTCCCCTACTACCCGGTCTGTAGGGGCTGCGGCAGGGTGTACACGGCAAGGGCGTTAGAGTATGACGCTGGACGCCGCGCAGTCCGCTACTTATGCGGCGACATAGAGGTGAAGAAGACGCTCCACAGGGGCTGCGGCTATGAGGGCTGGTCCTACGTAGATGAAGGAGACGGTAAACTGCCGTGGAAGGTAGAGTTCGCCGCAAGATGGAGACTGCTAGACGTAAGATTCGAGGCCTTTGGGAAGGACCTCATCGACAGCGTAAGAGTCAACGACTGGGTCTCGAGGAACATCCTGAACTATGAGCCACCTCTCCACATGAAGTACGAGCATTTCGTGGATGCGGGCGGCAGGAAGTTCTCGAAGTCCACGGGAAATGTCTTCAGCCCTGAGGAGTGGCTGAAGTATGCTCCACCCGAGACGATACTCCTCTTGATATTCAAGAGGAGTGTTGGGGCGAGGGTTGTTTCGCCCAGACTGATACCGAGGCTCTACGACGAGCTCGAGAGCCTCGAGGACGTATACTTCGGACGCGTGAGGGTCGAGGACGAGAGGTTGAGAGCCAAGCTCAGGGGCCTATACGAGTATATTCACCTTCTGAAGGTCCCGCCGAGGCCTAGGGCCCATGCACCGTTCAGGCTGCTGGCTGATCTCGTCCCGTTCGCTCCCCGGGAACAGTTTCGCGACTTTGTGGCAAAGCGGCTAAAGAAATACGGCCTCGCTAGCGACGAATATCTCTTGGACAAGGCCGAGAGGGTTAGGAGGTATCTCGAGAGCTTCGGAGAGCTCCCGGAGGCGGTCGTAGCTGTCGAGCTGAATGAGGCGGAGAGAGAGGCGATAGAGGAGATATTGGCGAGCCTTGAGAGCGCCAAGGACGGTGAGGAGGTACAGTCATCCATATTCAGCGCGGCCCGAAGTAGGGGAATAAGCCCTCCCGAGCTCTTCAAGAGGATCTACATGCTCCTCCTCGGCAGACCAAGCGGCCCCCGGCTAGGCCCCTACCTGTTTGATATCGGCCCTCAGAGGCTCAGAGAGGCACTGCTAAGGCTCCCAGCGGGCGGCGAGCCCAAGAACTAGCTGGGCAACGACATCGCTATGGTCGGTCTGAGGCTAGGGTCCTCCCGAGCCTGATGCCTCTGAGCCTCGCCGCCGGCCCTCCAAACCAGACCGGGATGGCCTGCATGGGGTCTCCCTTTCCGCAGTAGCCCGGGTGGAACACGAGCTCCTTGCCAAGAGCGTCTATCGAGGAGTAGAGGCCCCTTGTTGTCAGGTCTATCACGGGCTGAAAGACCATCCTCCCGAGCCTGCCGTTCTCGATCATGTATGCCTCGACCCCTACGTATCGCTGGTTCCACCTCTTGTCGTCGATGTTCCACTCCATGTAGCTCTTCACGTATACGCCGTGCCTCACATCCTCTAGCAGCTCTTCTAGGCTGTGGTCGCCGGGCTTCATGTAGGTGTTAGCCATCCTGACGATCGGCTCCCTGTTAAAGCTGCTAGCCCTCGAGGCCCCGTTGCTCCCTACGCCAAGCTCGGCTCCCGTCTCCCTGTTATGGAGTAGCTCCTTCAAGACTCCGTTCTCGATAAGGACCCTCTCCCTAGTCCTAACCCCCTCGTCGTCATAGACGTAGTAGCCGAAGGAGCCTCTCAGGGTAGGGTCGTCAACAATCGTCACCAGCTCGGACCCGATCCTAGTGGAGAGATGCTCCCTAGTTATGTATGTCTCACCGGCCTGGGCTGCCTCGCGCCCCAGCATCCTGTCCGCCTCACCTGGGTGCCCCGCCGACTCGTGGCAGGCGAGCCCTATGATCTCCGGGCCGAGAACGACATCCATTACCCCCTGCGGCGGCTCTATGGCCGTCTTTATCGCCTCTGAGACGGCTCTTGCCTCGTCTCCCACCATCTCCGTGGGTCGCCATCCCTCTACGGCCTCCCATCCGCGCGACTCGCCGAAGTGTAGGTAGCGCTGCAGGGACCGCCCGTCACCATGTAGCCCGAAGATGCAGACCATAGTTGTGAGGGGCTTGTATAGGTAGACGTCAGCACCGTCAGTGTTAACCACGTGCTTCTCGAGATACCTGAGATCAAGCTCTAAGAACCTCGCCACCGGCTTCACACCCTTCTTCTCGGACTCCGCGACCAAGGCGCCGTCTATCTCACGGAGGAGATCGGCCTTATCGACCGTCTCCACGGACTCGGCCTTAACCCTCGGCCGGCAGACTACTCGGTCCTTGCCCATTTTTTCCTCCGACATAGCCACGCCTTTCGAGACAATCTTCGACGAGGCCTTAGCGAGGTCGACCGCCCTCCTAGCCGCCTCGCCCACACCCTTCCTCGTGAGGGTGCCGGTTGAGCTGAAGCCCAGAGCCTTGTTATAGATGACCCTCACACCCACCCCCCGCGAAAGAGAGTGGCCAGATACGTCTAGAACCCCGTTCCTGAGAACGAATACTTCTCCGCGATGCTGCTCAAAGCGGGCCTCTGCATAGCTGGCGCCGAGCTTGGAGGCTACTTTTAAGGCGTGGGCTAGTAGGTCCTCCACCTGCGCCATTTCCTGTCTTTAAAGACCTCGCCCTCGTTACTAATATCCTCTTCCATCCTGCTCAGCATGTTCCTCACCCTCCTCTGGATATCGAGGGCCCTCATCCTCAGCTCCTCGAAGGAGGAGAGAGTTGTAGACGAGATGCGGGGATCTAGGAGGAGACTCTCTATCATCTCTATGATCTCTGCGACGTTGCTCTCGATCATCTCAAGCCTCGTGCCCGTCTTTAGCTGGTTTTCGAAGAATTCGATGCTGTCCTTGAGCTCCTCGTATATTCGATGTATCTGCTTCAGTGCCGTCATCCGCGAGAGAGTTCTATCCGGTCAGGCTATAAGTGTTTCGCGCTTAATCAGAACAGTTTAATAGTCTATTACAGTTTACTCCGTGAAAAGGGTTTGGAGGCGATTACGGACCAAGAGCTATACTACATGATGTGGGAGCTAACCAGGATGCGTGGTAACTTCTTCAGCCTGCGAGACAGGATACTGAAGGATATTCTCCCGAGGTATCCGCGCGTGACAGTAGACGAGCTCTCCCTCTATCTAGGGATAACTAGGGGGGAGTCACTAATACTCCTCAGGGCCCACAGGCTCTGGTACTACGAGGTAGAGGAGGAGATCAGGCTGTCGGAGAAGTTCAAACCCATATACGAGACTGCCGCCCTAGGGGGCACCTTTGACGAGATCCATGTCGGACACGTAGCCCTTCTCAACGCGGCCTTCAGGATCTCTAAGGAGGTGCTCATAGGTGTGACGAGCGACGAATTCGCGGCGCGGCTTGGTAAGGAGGGTTGTGTCGCACGGTTCGAGGAGAGGGTGAGAGAGCTCGAGAGTGTCTTGGAGAAGCATGGCTGGCTCCCGAGAGCAAAAATCGTGGAGATCAACGACCCTTATGGTCCCGTTCTGAGCGACTTAAGCATCAAGGCCCTAGTCACCGGCCCCCTAGTCTTGGAGCGCGCCGAGGAAGCTGTGAATCTTAGGACATCGAAGGGCCTGTCGCCGATCCCTCTAGAGGTCTCCCCCCTGGTGTTGGCTAGCGACGGCAAGCCGGTGAACAGCACCCGGATAAGGAGGGGCGAGATCGATCGGAGGGGAGTCCTCAAAGGAGGCCGAGGAGAAGCAGGATTATGAGGGAGAATAGGGCCGAGGCTACGCTTACCCGGCGGCCCACGCCGTATACCCTCTGCACCACGACGCCCACGTAGAGGTTGATCCACAGCCATGCGGCGAGGGTCGTGACTGATCCGTAGAGGTTTCGTCCTGGATCCTCTCGTAGTCTGTAATCATAGCCGCTGAAACCGATCCTCTCCCAGCTGATCCTCCTCACATAGATGTCTCCGAGGCCTTCAACCTTCTCCGAGATACGGGCCGTGGCCGACTTTATCTGCAGCGGATAACCGGGGCTCGAGGAGTTATAGACCATGAGGGGGGACCTCAGAACCACCGCGCTGAGCGAGACGCTAGACCCGTTTGAGGCAAGGACGCCCTCCAGCTCCACGTTTTCTAGCTTAACATCATGGATCTCTGCACCAGCGATGACCAACTCGACCGGAGGTGAGGAGATGAGGAGCGGGAGGAGTACTGCGGAGGCGACGGCTAGGGCGAAGAAAGAGTGCATGACGGCGCTGATGAGGCGGGAGAGGCCGCTCTTGCCTGACCCCATCAGATAAACTGCTATGCTAAAGATTCCCCAGACGACGAGGAACCCGAGACCGATGTAGAGGACCGAGACGAAGACAGCCTCAGCGGGCTCAGTTATAGGTGGTCTCGGCAGCTGGATGTCTTCCGCCGCGTAGCGTATCTTCAGCTTCTCCAGCACGAAATATGTGGTGGATGCCGTGTAGAGGACTACGGCTGCCGATAGGGTGGCGAGGCCCCTCCCCATCCTCGGGCCTCTCTCGAGCGCTACCGCCAGTGCCCGCGGATCGAGTATCTCTCTCAAGAGACCCGTAGATCTTCTGGTGACGCTCTATTTGTGGGTGTATCTAGACTCCTCTCCCGCGGCCGGCATAGTATCTGCATAGGTCTGTGAGCACGCACACCTCGCATCGGGGCTTCCGCGCCCTACAGGTCTTCCTCCCATGCGTTATCAGGAGTAGGTGAGCCTCATGGCGCGACCCCTCCGCGAAAACCCTCGCCAGCAGCTCATGGGCCTCCTCATACCTCATCCCGGCCTTTATAAGCCCGATCCTCACCGCCACGCGGTACACATGAGTGTCTATCGGAACCCTCTCAAGTATCCCGAGGACCGTGAGCAGCACATCGACGGTCTTGTTCCCCACTCCCGGTAGGGCCATTATCCTCTCCCTAACCTCGCGGGGGTCTCCGCGCAGCATGGCGTCGAAGCCGCCTCCGCTATTCTCCATCACTGTTTTCGAGATCCTCCACAGATAGTGCGCCTTGACCCTGTACATTCCCGCGCGCTTTATGGCCTTTGCTATGACCTTCACGCCGGCTCTGTAGAGTGAGTCCGGGGTAATCGGCATGATCCTCGATAGATCGTTGAGGGCCTCTAGCGCAGCCTTGTCGGTGGTGTTTTGAGAGAGAACCGTGGCGACGAGCACCTCGAACGGGCTTCTGCTCCTCAAGTAGGCCTGGAGGGAGACGAAGTCATCAGGCCGCAAAGCATACGCTGTCCTTAGCCTCCGGAGCAACTCCTCACCTAAGGCGGACAAGGGCGAGCACCTTCAAGCTTAATGTTCCGAGGCCTTTAGAAGGACTTAAATTATACACACGGTTTTAATGCTTAGATGGCTGTGACGGATCTCTTTAGACAGGTTCTCAGACCTATCGTGGTGGCCGCTAGGCATGTTTTTTTCAAGCCTTACACATACAAGTACCCCTACGAGGAGGTCCCTAATCTACCGTCCGAGAACTACAGGTTTGACCCGAAGCTCGGGATAGCTTTCCCGGGATTCAAGGGTAGGCATCTCCTGATACTCGAGAAGTGCACGGGCTGCAGCCTCTGCGACATAGCCTGCCAGAACATCTCGGAGGCCATAACGATGGTCTACGCCTTCGACGTTGCCGTCGAGGCGGATGAGAAGAGCTACTCCGCGCTAGCGGCTGGACCCGGGGCTCTTTCGGAGCTTCTGAGCGTCCTGGAGGAGGGGTTTGTTGGGTCGCTTGCCCAGCCGGGAGAGGGTGTCGGTGGATCCCACCCGAAGATCGGGTATGCGACGGACGTGAGGCAGGTCTCGAAGGCTGACGGGAAGGTGAAGATCCAGCTTAACATGGAACCGGTCTGGGAGCACAACACCTCGACGCTCTACGATAACTATCTGGAGGAGAGCTTTAGGGTGCTCGAGTCGCGCGGCTGGAGTATAAGGTTCGTGGAGGACAAGTTCCCCGATGCCGCATACTTCGAGGCCGCTAAGGGTGATGTCACAATCAGAATATCGGTGGCGAAACGTGACCTGAAATATTCCCAGAACAAGAAGTCGTACCTCCCCCAGGTCGACTATGGCCGCTGCGTCTTCTGCGGCTTCTGCGTCGATGCCTGCCCATTCTACGCGCTAGAGATGACCCCCGATGTGGAGCTATCTTCAATCTCGCGGCAGGGCCTCGTCTATCACCCGCTAGCCCTCTCGGGGCCCAAGATCTCGACCAACCCGCCCTCCACGAACCCTATCGACGCCCTCTATGGCTGGCTCCGCTCCAAGCTGAGCGGATGACGTCAAACTTTATCAGAGAGCCGCGTGCGACAACCTGTCGGGTGTGCTAAATGGCTCTAAGGCTCGGCATAGTCCTAGCCTCTGAGGAGTACGCGCCTAATGAGTTAGTCAAGCAGGGCGTGGAGGCGGAGAGGCAGGGCCTCGACGCGGTCTGGGGCTCAGACCACTTCCACCCATGGTTCGACACAAACGCTCACGGAGTATTCATATGGTCCACGCTATCGGCTGTGGGCTCTCTAACCAATAGGATCGTGATGGGCACCAGCGTGACCTGTCCCCTCTTCAGGTATCCGCCCCCCATCGTCGCCCAGGCCTTCTCAACGATGCAGAACATGTATCCTGGAAGAATGTTTTTGGGGGTCGGCACAGGCGAGGCGCTAAACGAGGTTCCATGTGGGTTCCCTTGGCCGGCGTACAAGGAGAGGCTTGAGAGGCTCGAGGAGGCGGTGTTCCTGATAAGGCTGCTCTGGACTGGGAAGCAGAGGACCTATCGGGGGAAATACTACAGCGTGGTGAAGGCCAGGCTCTATGACCCTCCCCCCACACCCATCCCGATACACATCGCGACCACGGGGACGCGGGGGGCTCGGCTAGCGGGCATGCTGGGCGACACCCTCATGACGCTCCCGGCCGATGACAAGACCCTCTACACTCAGAGGCTCTTCCCCTCCGTTGACGCCGGCGCGAGGATGGTTGGGCGTACAGGTGAGGAGGTTGAGAAGTCGATACTGATCCACGCGGGCTATCATCCAAGCGATTACGAGGCCGCCTTGGAGTCACTCCTGCCGTGGCGCGGGACCTTACTCCCGGCGCTCTTCGACCTGAACGTCTACGACCCGAAGTATATCGAGATGCACGGGAACAGGGTCTCGGAGAAGCTTGTTGAGAAGGTCTTTCTCGTCGCGACTGACGGAGAGAAGGTGATCAAGCACCTGGACGACTATCTGCGAATAGGCTTCAGGCACATAGCGTTCTCGGTGAGCGGCGACGTGATCGGCTTCATAAGAGTGCTAGGGAAGGAGGTGGCACCATACCTGCGGGAGAGATACGGGCAGGCCGAGGAGCCGTACAGCGGGAGCTACAACAGGGATAACCTCGCACGATACGTAGAGCTGAGAGGTCTTCAGGCCGAGGTCTAGCCGCTTCGCGGCAGGCAAGGACTCCGAGATATGTCTAAAAATGGCCGCCTAGCTACTAGGCAGGGTTGTCCGCCACCCAGCGTCACGCGGAGATAAAGGAGGCCTGGAGGAAGCTCAGGGAGATAATCGCGAGCCTCAGGAGCTTCCTCGACACCGATGACTACTCCCACATAGACGCCGCCTACAGGATGGGTGAGGAGTTATCGGCCAAGGCCTCAGGGCTCGAGATAAGCGGGCTCAGGGACCTCTCCGAGAACCTCAGGGGCATGAAAAGGTTTCTAGAGGAGAAGGGCTACGGCCTCAACGCCATAGAGCACGGCCTACTGGCGCAGCAGGCAGTCTACGCTATCTCTAGAGCGAACATCATCGCCACGGGTCTAGAGTTCCTGTCTAAGAGGGCTAGAGGCGGATAACGTCGCCCAACAGGGGAAGAGCCGCCGTAATAATCAGGTTGATCAGCCCCAGCGGTATCAGGTATTTCCAGCCGAGGTCGAGGACTTTCTCGATCGTGAGGCGTGGATAGACGCCCCGCAGTAGCGCGACCAGCGTGAAGATGCCGATCGCCTTAAGTATCACCCAGAAGGGGGCCGAGATCGTCTCAGGGACACCCGGGATCGGGGGCCCGATCCAGCCACCCAGATATATGATGGCGGCTAAGAAGCTGAATGCGAGGACCTTCTCGAACATGGCCAGCTGGATCATCAGGAAATAGACCCCCGAGTACTCCGTCTGCCATCCGAAGACTATCTCGCCCTCAGCGGTCGGTATGTCGAAGGGAAGCCTCTCCGTCTCGGCGAGCATCGTGACCATAAAGACGATGAACCCTATCACCTGCGTCACGGCAAGCGGGACAGCTACCTGCGCCTCGACGATCTTCTCGAGATTCAGCGTCCCCGCAGCAAGGACGACGCCTAGAAGAGCTAAAAAGAGAGGGATCTCGTAGGCGAATAGCTGAAGCGCCATCCTGGACATCCCTATGAACGGATACTTACTTCTCGAGGCGTAACCCGCGAGGACTATCGGGACAGGCGTAAGCGCCGCGACCAGGAAGAATAGGAGGAGCCCTATGTCGGAGGGGAAGATTATCCAGCCTGCTCCGAAGGGAAGGAAGGCATAGAGAAGGAGCGAGAGGACCAGGGCGAGGGCCGGCATGAGGACGAAGAGCGGCTTGTTAACGCCCTCAGGTATGATCCTCTCCTTCGAGAGGAACTTGACGGCGTCTGCTATGAGCTGCAGTATTCCCGAGACCTTTCCGACGTGTAGTGGCCCAACCCTGAGAGAGACGCGGGCGAAGAGCTTCCTCTCAAACCAGACAGCGAATATGCCGAGCACCGTGCTGAAAAGGGCGCCGGGGAAGATTGCGGCTTTTATGAAAGGCTCGCTGTAGAGGAAACGAACAATCTCCTGCAGGGGCGGCGGAAGTAGGTTGAAGATCTGGGCGAACAGCTGTACCGGGTCGATCATCACGCCCTCCCCCTCTCAAGCCTCTGCTTAATAGCGGGAAGCAAGCTGGACGCATAGACCGAGGCTAGGGCCAGTACGACGAGTATTATCAACCCCCTGAGTATGTTTTGGCTAGCACTAATCATGTCGAGTACTACTATGAAGGCTATGACCGTGATCACGGCGTAGGCCACGTATATGATCACGTAGGGGAAGTACTCTATCGGGAAGGGAGCGGCCCGGGCAGGTATCGGGGCCTGGCCTGACTCGAACGGCATAGTCTTGACCCGAGACCTCCTTCTCGGCTTCGGGGCCAACAGTACCGAAACGAGGTAGAATACAGGCGGAGCGACTATCGTAAGAAGTGCATAGAGGGTGAGGGTCCAGAGCGCGGTCTCAGGGCTCGTCGTCAACAGCACTCAAGTCAGAAAAGCCTCGATTTATAGGCTTACTCAGACCAACGGATTCTACTCTACCTGCTCAGGATTATCGAGCCCCATCTGGGTCCTTAACTCGAGGATCCGCCGCCTCAGATACTCCACCTCCTCCCTACGAGGCACGACCTCGGCGCCGGGCTGGGCCCCAGTCAACACCCGCCGCTTCAGTTCAGCCCACCGATATGCTATTTCAGCCACCTCGCCCCATGAGAGGCTCGGCTCGAATATTTTTCGCGCGATCTCGCGGAACTCCTCCTCGTAGCCGGCCTCGCTCATGGGGTTAGCCTGAACCGGTCTCGGGGAAAGAGTATGGTGTCTCTTATGTTGGTTTTACGCGTAATTACCATGAGGAGGCGTTCGAAGCCTAAGCCCCAGCCGGCGTGTATTGGCATCCCGTATCCATATACCTCTGTGTGGTGTTTGAAGCTCTCTGGGTTAAGGCCCTGCTCCTTGAGCCGCTTCACGAGAAGCTGTTTATCAGATATCCTAGTCCCCCCCGAGGCCAGCTCTAGCCATTGATACATCAGGTCGAAAGACTCGGATAACTCGGGGTTCGACTCACACGGCTGTATGTAGAAGGGCTTGATCCGCGTGGGGAACTGTGTGATGAAGTAGTACCCTGTGTGCCTCTTGGCCAAGCGTCGGAGATCCGGGGTCTCCAGGTCTCCCCCCCACTCCTTCTCGTGGCCAAGCGCCCTAAGCTCCTTCAAAGCCTCATCATAAGTTATACGCATGAAGGGGGTCCTCGGGATCCTCAGGCTGACTCCCAGAATCTCGAGCTCCCTCTGCCTCTCCTCCGCAACGCGTTTGAGAACATGTACTACTAGGTTCTCGAGAACGCGCATCACGTCCTCATAATTCATGAATGCTGCCTCTATGTCGACGGAGGTGAACTCGCTGACATGTCTCCTCGTGTGCGAGGCCTCGGCCCTGAAGAAGGGGCCGATCTCGAAGACCTTCTCGAAGACCGCGACTAGCTCCTCCTTGTACAGCTGGGGGCTCTGGGCGAGGTATGCTGTTCTGCCGAAATAATCGAGTTTGAAGAGCGCGGCCCCGCCCTCTGTGGCCGTGGCGATAAGCTTGGGGGTCCTGACTTCGACGAATCCCTGACCCCTGAGATGTTCCCGTATAGCATCGAATACGGTATCCGCGATCAGGAATATCGCGGTGTTCTCCGGCTTCCTTAGATCAAGTATACGATGGTTCAGCCTCGTAGTCATCGAGGCCGGGACCTTGCCTGTGACCTCGTAGGGGAGCCTCTCCACAGCCCTCGCGACGACCTCGATCTTCTCGCCCCTCAACTCGACACCCATCCTGGCCTGCGGTGCCTTCCTCACGACCCCGTACACCTTCACGACAGACTCGCGCGTAATCTCTTCCAAGACACTCGCCAGCTGTTCGCCAACCTGAGACTTGTTGAAAACTGCTTGACATAGCCCCGTCTTATCGCGAAGCACGAGGAAGACGATCGAGCCTAGGTCCCTGACCTCGTGGACCCATCCGAAAAGCTTGACACGCCTACCATCAAGCTCCGGCTTTACAAGCCCAGGCCTTATCTCGAGGTAATTCTCATCCGGAATAGCCTCCGCCGACAATCTTCCCCGTTACCACCAGTACGCCTTCCACGGGTTTATTTAAGATATCTGCGGAGGCGCTAGCGCTTAGCTGCCTTCTCTATTCTTACAGACCTCTTCTTGAGAGTAGAAACTATCCCCGCTATCTCTTCAGGGTATAACTGGAGCTTTGAGAGATCATCGACCGTCACGACAGTCTCCTCGGAGCCGTCTGGGAGCCAAACCACGTTAATCGCTGATATCTTGGATGGAGCTAGAAGCTCTGCTAAGAAGGCGTTGAAGTTCCGCGAGTCCCGGAAGACCCTGACGGGGATCCTCACCTTCTTTGTGAGATGGGTAGAAAGCTCGTTGAGATGCTGCAAAGTAATGTCCAGGTTTCTGAAAAATACAAAAACCCGGTTCTTTATCTTAACTGAGCCCGCATACTCGGCGTTCTGTAGAAAAGGCGCATCCGTCTCCAGCAGGGCCTTCATGAGCTCGACGTCGAGCCGCGTAACCTCGCCTCTCTCCAGCTTTCTCTGGCAGCTCTGGCATAGGGCACCGCTCCGCAGGTCGAACTCGCATACCGGTAGTTTCAGTAGTGGTCGCCCCCAACCTAACCATCAGCCTCGTCGCCATTTATCTCTTCTGAGCCCTGTCCCTGATCTATGAGCCGACCTTGATCTCGATCGTGCTTACGTTTACGTCCCTGTTGTCCTGCCCCTTCAGTATCTCTGTCCCCAGCCGGACCTCGTGGACCCTTAACTCCTTGTAGAACCTGTTCTTCAATATCTGGACCACGTCGACGGCCCTGCTGATGGAGCGGCCTCTCGCCTTCAGCGTAACGTTCTGTCCCTGCTGCAGCGATATTAGGCACGCCAGCACATAGCTCATCGCAGGCTTCTTACCCACCAAGACAGTTACCTCGTTTGCAGACAACCTCTAATCCCCTCTTGCACAGATTCCCCCACTGGGGCTAAATAAAAGGATATCGCGCGGGGAGCGATTCACGGGACGACTTTAAACCATTCCTAAAGCTCCTCAGCAAAGACGTTGCAGTGGAGCGCCCAAGAATTAAGGATCTTAAAAGCCTCGGCATACTCGTAACCTGCCCGCCTGCCTAGGAGCTGGAAGTAACGCCGGAAGAGGTTAAGCGTCTCCTCGGCGAACTGTGACTTGTGGGCCGCTATCGCCCTGAACTTTAGGTCCATCCAAGCCGAGATATCCACGTAGAAGTTCGGCTTTCGAGTCCAGTAGTACGCTATGTATTTAGCGTGATGCGGCTTAAGCCCTGTTTGGAGGTCGGCCCGGTTCACGTTGGGTAGGCTGCTCAGCAAAAAGGCCTCGCTCACGGCCCAGCCTACCTCTCTATGATCCCGGTGAGCCTCGTAGGTAAGCCAAGGGTCGACAGTCAGGATAAGGTCCGGCCTTTGTGCACGTATGAGGCTTATGATCTGGTCTCTGAGACGTGGGGAAGCCTGCGCCTCCGTGTCTCTGTAACCCAGCCAGATCAGCTCCGAGATCCCCAGGATCCTCGCGGCCTCTTTCTGCTCCCTCCTACGGGTAAGCGCCAGCTCCTCCCAGCTCATCGACTCATCAATCGTTCCACACCCACCATCCGTAACCGTGACATACACTACGCGGGCCCCTCGGGACGCGAGCTGTGCCACAAGACCACCGGCGCCAAGCTCCGTGTCGTCCGGATGCGGCTGAACCGAGAGAACCTTCCTGCACTCCTCCAGCACAGCCTCGGGCTTCTCCATAATAAGGGACCTAACCTCCAAAACCTCCCCCTCCATACTCACCATCAATAGTCAATGAAAGCGGCAGGGATAGATAACCTTAAAGAAAACCGCGTCTCGATGGAGAAAATCCATAAACATGCCCCGGGTGGGACTCGAACCCACGGCTTCCCGGTCTTCAGCCGGGCGCTCTCCCAGCTGAGCTACCGGGGCTAGCGAAAACAGGGGGCCTAGGATGTATGGTGGGCGCTGTTTTATAGGTGTTGCGATGCGCCCCTTCGTTTTTGCTCCGATGGGTGGGCCGCCGATTTTAGCCGCAACGATTACAAAGGTTCGTAGGGATTCTCCGGATGATTCTGAGCCACGTCGGTGGTGACGGACCCCCATATTCATGCATCTGTAGGAATACATTAAAGATGAAAGAACCGTTCACAGGGGGTATGGAGCCGTATAGGATGCTTCTTGCTAAAAGGGAGACACGTCTCTACTTGGCTAAGCCGGTGCCAGACGAGGTTGTTTACAAGATTTTGGAGGCTGGTAGGCTGGCGGGCAGCGCCAAGAACAGGCAGCCCTGGGAGTTCATACTCATCAGGGACAGGACGGGGCTGGAGGAGCTCTCGAGACACGGGCGGTTTGCCTCACATCTATCCAGAGCATCCTTCGCCGTCGTAATCGTGATACCCGACACATACGTTCAGGACAGGCTAGATGCAGGCAGGGCGGCGCAGAACATGATGCTGGCCGCACACTTCCTAGGAGTTGGCTCATGCCCCATCACGCTACATGATGAGGAGGGCGCCAAGTCATTTCTCAACATACCTAAAAGCATGAGAATAGCCATCTGCATAGCTTTCGGATACAGCGCCGAGGGAAAACCACGGGGAAAGGTTCTCCGGAAGGAGTGGCGGGAAATTCTACACATCGAGCAGTATGGAAAACACTACATCGGACAACTCTGAGCCCTCCCAGCCTTCCCAAGCCTAGATGGCTGGAGAGGCAGCTGCGCCAAGCCCCACTTGTAGCCCCATCTCCTCATCTCCTCTATCACAGGCTTCAGGTCCATGGCGGCGGTGGTTAAGGAGTAGTTGACAGCGAAGGGCTGGAGGCTCACAACCTCCCGTTTGACGAGGTTCTTGGCTTGGAGTGATTTCAAGGTCCGTGAAAGCGTCTTCGCGTTGAGCCCGGGTATTTTGTGGAGAAGCTCGTTAAACCCCATGGGCCTGTCCATGAGGTAGCTTATGACTACCAACGGCCACACATTTCCCAGAAGGTTTGCCGCAGAGACGATGGGGCAGACCTTGTCCTGCATCTCTATCTCTGTCATCTGATTACCTTCACGTCACTAACCAGTTGAAATACTTGCCTCATTTACCTGATGGTGTAAGGTGAGCGACATGGTGTTGCTAGACTTGTCGTCGTACACAGACCTTGGGCTTCTGCTGCTACGTCTCTTCCTCGGCTTCATAATGGTCGTCCACGGCATACCCAAGCTCGTGGGCCCTGCAAGACAACAGATGAGGAGTGGAATGGCCCAGATGGGAATTCCGGCAATACTCTTTGACCTTGTTGGCCTGCTCGAATTCATCGGCGGGATAGCGCTGATAGTCGGCTTCCTGACGAGGATTACGTCTTTGCTCTTCGCCCTCGAGATGGTCGGTACGATAGGTCTCTACCTGACGAGACTCGGTAGGTTCGCCCCACCGCCCGAGATGCTGCAGCAGATGGTTGCCAGCTCACGTCGTGTGATGCGCGGCTTCATAGCGGGTGTTGGAGGCTGGGAGTTCGACCTACTCATACTGGGTGCGGCTCTCGTGCTACTTACGGCCGGTCCAGGCGCCATCTCGATAGACTCCTTACTCGCCATCTAACCCACCGATTTTTTAAGATCAGGGCTTGATTTGTCCTCTTTCTCAACCATCATTGATACTTATTTTTGGCTAGGAGGTGTAGATTGCTTACTGTGACTCTCCTCAGGTATTTTTTAGCTGCCTTGTAGCAGTTTAGGACTTGGCGCTCGGGCGTGATGGGCAGGTCCCTCATCATGAAGTCTGGGTGGAATACTAGGAGGTTGTAGGGTATTGTGTCGTCGAGCTCGGCTATGAATTTAGCTATGCTTGACACCTCCTCCTCGTCAACGTAATGCGGCACGAGCAGAGTTGTGGCTCCCAAGACTGGGACATCTCTCCGCTCATTGTAGAACTCCCGATAGATGAGCTCAAAGTTCCTAAGCGTCGCTTCGTTGGGCATACCCGTAAGGGCTATGTGAAGCGGGCTGTCGAAGGCTTTAAGGTCGAACTTCACGTTTCCTCCCGACACGAGGGCCTGCTCCCCCGCTCTTTTGACGAGGGCAGGGTTGCCGTCGCCGTTCCACTCCCAGCAAATCCTGCATATCTTATCTCCCTTCAATTCTAGGAGTTTCCTAGAGCTGTTTACCGCGAAGGGTAGCTGAGGCTCTGCCGAGCCGCCGAACCAGCACCAGCACGTGATCTTGTCATTACTAAGCGTCAGGTCTACCAGCTCTCTGGTCGTCACCTTCCGCCCCATTTTCAACATCTTGTGGTTCCAGTTCTGGCAGAAGAGGCAGTTGAATGAGCAGCCGTAGAAGAAGAGCGCCAAGTTGTAGTAGCCGAGCTCTGGGCCGTCCCTTGCCGCATACCTCGGGTATCCGCACCCCGTTCCTGCTGGGCAGAACCACGCGTTACAGCAGTTAGTGACGTGGGGGTCAAGATAGTAGCTGAGTAGCCCATAGTCGGTGCCGGAGAGGCTCCACATCCTTCCGCCTCGGGCCCCCCGTATGCCACAGTAGCCAACCCCTCCCTCAGGAATCACGCAGGCCGCCGCGCAAAGGTTGCAGGCGACACCACGGCTGCTCTTGGGAGGTGAGGGGGGCAGGCCGAACCCGGTTCTAGCCCTCGCGTGACTCTCACGTACGATGATTAGCGCATCCTCAGGCCTTTCCAACAGACACCGTCTACAGACCCTAATAGCACTAGCTATGAACGGCGAGAACTGTCTGCAGACTGAGCACTCTGCCATGACCCCGGCCGACTATAACTAGTCGGATCAAACCTTTAAGCTGCACTGTTGTATATCGGCAATGCTTATAATCGTGGACCCCCATATAAGCCCGTATAGCGGTTTCCATGACGTCGATCGCGAGGCAAGAGCTTTTGGGCGCAGCCTTTATAGCTGTAGTAGGGACTGCGCTACATTTCACCTACGAACTCTCGGGCCGGAACCCGTTAGTAGCACCCTTCTCCGCGGTGAACGAGAGCGTCTGGGAGCACTTGAAGCTGGTCTATTGGCCCGCCGCGTTCTACTCGTTAATACAACTCGTAACCTTTCGTAAAAGGCCTCCGTCCTTCCTTACAGCCAAAGCAGCTAGCATGGTGGTGATGCCTAGCGTGATAGTTACACTATTCTACGCCTCGCGGCTCTTCATCGAGGAAAGCCTGCTCTTCGATATCACGCTGTTCTATATTTCAATAGCTATCGGCCAGTATACAAGCGTCAAAGTAATGAAGGCCAGAACAGTATCCAAGTTAGTAACAGTAGCCTCGCTCCTCGTAATCATCTCTATGGGCCTCGCATTCACATACTTCACACTTGAGCCTCCACGGGTCTTCCTGTTCCGCGACCCAGTCACCGGCTCTTTCGGCATAGGAGAATGACGTTGAAGGGCAACCGGCATTGCATTAAGTATGTTGCTAATCGGTGAGCATGCGGACAAGCGAGACGCCCCCGCCTGTGAATACATTTATTTCTGGGATACTAATTAATGGCTGAGAGGTTCTGAAGGATGGGTAGAATCACTATCTCAAGCTCTAAAGACTACTTTCTCAAGGATGGGGAAAGATTCTTCTACCTAGCGGACACTTGTTGGAGCGCCTTCACCAACGCATCACTCGACGAGTGGAGGCGCTACCTAGACTATAGAAAAATGCAGGGCTTCAACGCGATTCAAGTCAACATTCTGCCACAGCACGACCGGAGCGAGTCAGAGAACTACATCGAGCCATATGAGGTCCTACCAGATGGGGGATGGAACTTCAACGTAAGGAACGATCGATACTTCGATAGGGCCGAGGAAATGGTTGAGATGGCCGTAGAGAGAGGCTTTACACCAGCCTTAGTAGTACTCTGGTGCAACTATGTCAGAGGAACCTGGGGATCCAAGATAGCCCCTAATAGGATCATGCCGCTAGAACTCGTAGAGGAGTATGCAGCCTATGTTGTTGAGAGATTCAGTAAATACGATCCCATATTCATTATAAGCGGTGACACAAACTTCGAAAGCGAGGAAGCCGTAATCTACTATAAGACTGCGATGGACATAGTCAAGAAACTAGCCCCCACCTCCCTCACGACCCTCCACCTAATGGGCGGGCTGTGGCAGATCCCCGACGTGCTTGTCAATTCGTATAACTACGACTTCTACATGTACCAGTCGGGCCACTCCAAAGAGCACCAGCACCTAGCCTACGAACTCGCACAGAAATTCTACAGCATGCCTGTAAAACGGCCGGTAGTAAATGGGGAGCCATGCTATGAGGGGCACTCCTTCGGAGGGAAATACGGCAGGTTCGCAAGCTTTGACATCAGAAAGGCGGTGTGGCAGAGTCTATTGTCCGGGGCCAAGGCCGGGGTTGCCTACGGGGCCCACGGAGTGTGGTCATGGCACAGGAAGGGGAAAAAGTTTTGGGGTCAGAAATTTTCAGGGCCGCCGTTCGAGTGGGATGTGGCTCTAAGATTTCCAGGAGCGCACGACGTTTCCTTCGCCAAGTGGATCTTCGAGAAATACGATTTATTCGGCTTAGAGCCTACTAATAGCGTGCTGGTTGATGAAATTGACGAGATAAGGGTGGCGGAGACGAAGGATAAGGTTGTAGTCTACTGCCCGTATAGCTGGGACATCTCTCTGAGGCTTGACGACAAGCCATTCAAGTGGGAGGGGATAGAGCTTGAGTCTCGAAGAGTTTTCAGGCCCAGAATCGAGGCCTCGGACTGCTACCTCAAGGTAGGGATGGCAGAGTATAATGCCGATGCACTGATTATAGGGCAAGCCTGAAGAAACTTTCGATATGTCCTCCACGCTATAAAAGGTGTGCTTTGTTTAGACTGTAGTCAGGAGTATTCGTAGCCTCCTCTCGATAAGATCTCCTACCGATAGGGGTAAGAGTTTTTCTATGAAACAGCTATCACTATAATAGCTAGTAGTATCATGGCGGTCCAGATATTAATCTGCTTAATGAATCGTGTCGCTCCCTCCTTGGTAGGCATCTTTAAGAGAGTGTAGATGGAGAATAGAGCTCCGATCTCCGGAACAAATATGATGGAGTATAGTAGTTCGAAGTCTCTGAATGGATAGAGGAAGATAATTGGGGCTAATATCAGCGTTGCTGCGCAGATGGAAGAGCCTAAAATTGCGGCGAAGCGGGAGCCATGGAGTATGGCGACACTCCTTACTCCCTGTCGCCTATCTCCCTCCATGTCCTGAATGCTTTGCACGATCTCTCTTCCTAAGTTCATGAGGAAGCTTAAGAGCGATATGTAGAACACTATAGTGTCCACGGAATTTATCGCTGAAACCGATCCATAAGCAAACGCCATCGAGACACAGAATGCCACTATGATGTTGCCAAGCAGCCCCCTCTTTTTCCCGTAGAGGTTGTAGTACACAGTTAGCCCGTAAGTACCCACGAGCATGGATATTGCCAAGAGGTTTGTTTTCAGAGAGGCTAAGAACCCTGCGAGGAAGAGGGCGATACCTAGATAGAGGGCGGATCTTCTCTGAATAACTCCTGACGGGATAGGTTTTCCAGGGTTATTGATTCTATCAATATCTACATCGATGTAATCGTTTATTACAAATGAAGACGCGGTAGTTAGGGAGGCGGCTAGCGCGGGAAAGACGAAGATAGATGGTTCTGGGATTCCCTTTAAAGCTATAGCTTGGCCTATAAAGGTGGCGACTGCGATTAGGAGCGGGGCTGAGGGGCGGGTCAGTTGTACGTATCCTCTTAGCGCCACCAAGTTCAACATAAGACTCACAATTCAACAGCCGTAGGCATCCAGCCCGGCGTATGCCAGCATTGTTGGTTTAGCGTCAGCCCACTCATCCGACGGTTCCTCGGTAAGCCGAGCGGGGATGGATCCTGCTCCGGGCCCATGATTGAAGTACTCCTCGAGCCCCCGTGCGCCCGAGGTGTAAAACCTCTGCGTGGATTGTTCTCTTTTTTCTGAGAATGTGTCGGATTTTCTCGGCGACTGGCCAGTAAAGGATTGGTAATGGTAATCCCTTCATGAATGAGGGCACGATTCACCGATCGGCACCTCCTCCAGTTCTATGTTTCCAAAGCTTTCTGAGCTCTAATTTCATTAAGGTGCTAACCGATTTTTAAGCACCCTTTTTATAAGCTTTTTAGAGATTCGCATTCTTGAGTTTTGTATCCTGCGGGGGGTGGGATTTGAACCCACGAACCCATCCGCCCGAATGAGCACGGTCTACGGGACAGGGTCCTAAGCCCTGCGCCTTTGACCAGGCTTGGCGACCCCCGCCTCGCCGTATTGATTCCTCTCCGGGATACAAATATACCTAAACCGAGGATCCCTGACTATCGTCTAGGATGACGCTGGCGGGGCGGATATGTGTAGAAAATTGTGGCTATCGGGTGAAGGGGGTTTAGCTCATGTTGTCATTCCGATGTGGCGAGGGCTTTGCTGGCGATTTTGAGCCTGTCGGAGTATAGGGCATGGGCGAGTTTGCAGAGCTCGAGGACCTTAGGATCGGAGATCCAGTAGTAGCATTGGTTTCCCGCTCTTTCGCTAGCGACGAGTCCCGACGACCTCAGGACCTGTAGGTGTTGGGAGGCGCTCGGCTGACTCAGACCTACTGCGGCGGCGATCTCGTTCACGGTTCTCCGACCTCCTTGGAGGGTCCTCAATATCTTCACTCGCTTGGGATGGGAGAGTGCCGAGAAGATCACCGAGAGATGTTCGCAGACATCACTGCTCATCCCGCATCAACCCTTGGTAGTGTAGGGCTTGCCCAGATAGAGCTCGAAGACTAGGTCCAGCCTACCCTTAAGCATGGGCCAGTATAGCGAGGAGAAGGTCCTCTTCATCAGGTACTTGAGGAGTGATGGCTCCTGCCGCGCGGGAGGAGTCTCGTAGGTCCCTGAGACGAAGATCGCTCTTCTCCCTCCTAGCTCAAGTGGGCAGTTAATCCTTCCGTTGTAATGTATCGGGGCTCCGGCTCCCTTGATCTCAGCGGCGATGTTCATGGCCGCCACTTCTGCTTGGAGGTGTGCAACCACTCCTGACTTGGAGATCGGGATGTTCGTGGCGTCACCTATTGCGTAGACCCTGTCTAACCCCTTTACCCTGAGGGTGCCTTTATCTGTCTGGATCCATCCTTCCTCGTCTCCAAGGCCAGAGGCCATGATGACCTCCGCCCCCCTATGGGGAGGGACGGTGATAAGCAGGTCATAGGAGAGCTCCTCCCCCTCGAGTGAGTAGACGCTTCTTCTCTGAGGGTCGACTTGGTCCGTGTTGAAGAACGTAACAAGCTCTATACCCTGTTTCTCGAATATCGGCTCCACGACCTCTGCTATCGAGTGTGTGGGATAGGCTCTCGGGTAAGGGGTAGCATAGCTGATCTCCACCCTCTCCCTGATTCCTCTCTTTCTCATAAGCTCGTCTACGAGGAGGGCCGCCTCGACCGGTGAGGGAGGGCACTTGTGAGGGATATTAATGAGTATGACGATTCTCCCCCTCTCAAATCTTTTGAGGGCCTCCCAAGTCTTGGCGGAATCCTCTTGCCCGGTGTGGAAATTGTAGGAGGCCTCGGATAGCCCCCCAACACCCGACGGGACGGCTCTCGAGCCAGTCGATAGTACGAGATAATCATACTCGAACTTGTCCCCATTATAGATGATCACCCTATCATGCGCGTTGATGAGTTTAACCCCTTCTGCGTGGAGGACTACCTTGCTGTTGAGCAGGCCTCTTTGATCTCTTACGAACCTTCGCGGCTCGGCTCCTCTGAAGGCTATGTCCAGATTCGCCGGTTGGAAGACATGTTGGCTGGACTCCGTGAACAGGTGGATCTCTACTCGGCCGCTCGCGAGATCTTCTCGCAGCATGGATGCGAGCTTGTTAGATACGATTGTGCCACCGGTCCCTCCGCCGATCACCGCCACCCTCAAAGGCCTCATTTAGCCTTCTTCACCACTTTCAGGAGTATAGCGATGTGGTCTCCACGCTCCTCTATTGTCAGTATCTCGTTACCGCTCCTCTGGGCCCAGGCCTTCACGTCACTCTTCGCCGCGGGGTCCGTTGCGAGCAGCTCTATCTCGTCCCCCGGCTCAGCCTTTCGGTAGGCCTTGATCAGCTCAGTTATAGGCCCTGGGCAGTAGCTACCACGCGCATCTACCATGTGCCTCATGCGGCATCACCTGTTAGATGAAGAGGACTTGGCCTCCAGCGGCGATCGTGAGGAATGTCGAGGCCCCGACGACATCGTCAACCTCCGGTATCAAGTCTGATTCCTTGAGGCCCATGGCGCTCATCGTTGTGGAGCATGCATGAAGCTTCACGCCGAGATCTTTCGCCTGTTTTATCATGTCGTAGATGGTTGGAACCTTGAGTTGCTTGAATTTCTTCTGCATCATTCCTGTGGCTAGGCTGGTCATGCCCGGAAGAACTCCGAGAATGGAGGGCATGCCGAGAGACGGATTTCCTACCGAGGAGATCTTAAGCTTCTCGACCTTAGTCCTCGTCACGGCATCGAGCCCCCAGAACGTAAAGAAGATATGCACCTCCATCCCCAAAGACGCTCCTGTGGTAGCAAGTATCAGCGCAGGATAGGTCATATCCAGAGAGCCCTTCGAGAGTATGATGCACAACTTTTCTCCGCCCTTCTTCTCCTCATCCTTTTGGGTTAGAGCTGTTTCCAAATCAACCACCTCGATGATTAGAATATTCTAATTATCTGATAAACCTTGGTGTACAGCTACTTAGAACTTCATGTAATTACATTTTTTTGAATAAATGCCAGCAAGCTATTGCGCAGGGCTCCGAATGAGGAGTAGGATGTAGAGAGAGGCCAGTATTATTATGAGGAGGGGGGAGGTCCCGATCTTCAACCCGTCGAGCGATATCTGGGTGTAGATGAGGGGATGTAGCTCCGCGACGGTCTTGATGAATCGCGGCGCTAGGCCGATCAGAAGCAGGGCTGCTCCGATCGCGACGAGTAGGGCCCCTGCAAGCGTCTCCGGCCTCATCCTGGATGATGCAGTCTCTCTAGGTTCTGAAAAATCTTGCGGAGCGAGCCTCTGGATCTGGATTAAGAGAGAGTTTCCATGAGATATACAGTATATATCCCTATATTGTTGGGAGGAAAACTCTCTGCAAGTTGGATAGTGCCAAGCAGTATATCAGGCGGCTGTACGCCAAGTCTGTGGCTTCGTCGCTCTCGAGCGGTGCCTCACAACCCTTCGTGGCGGTTTACGCGGCGGTCATAGGGGCCTCCTCGTCCCAGATAGGGCTGCTCCACGCCTTCAGTAATCTGGCTGCGAACGCTTTCCAGCCTCTTTGGGGGTTCTTGAGCGATAGATACTCCCTCAGGGTGAAGCCTATAATGTATAGCGGGCTTATCTCCTCCCTGCTGTGGATACCGATCCTCTTCACCCGGGATCCGGGGGTCTTTATTCTTCTCATTGCAGTGCAATCTATCATATCTTCGGCCGCTACGCCCATATTTACGGCGCTTATCGCCGAGGCTATTCCCGCAGTAATGAGGTCAGGGGTAGTGGCTATAACCAACTTCTGGGGGCAGGTGGGCTCCATATCTTCGACCATCGTTATCGGTGCCGCCTCTCTCGCGGGTCTCCCCGGCTACGCCCTCGGGTTCTCGGTAGCAGCGATAACAGGAGTTGTTTCGGCGATGTTCTTCCTAGGGTTGAGGGAGCCGTCGACCCAGAGGACGGCCTCTCAGGACCTCACGGTCACATACGTTATCCGCCACATAGCCTCTTCTAGAGAGTTTCTCAGGTTCTGCGCTATCTCGAACCTCTACGGCTTCTACATGTCGATCGCCTGGCCAGCCTTCACGCTCAGCATGGTGAAGATCATGAACCTGAGCTTCTTTGAGATCGCGGTGCTCTCTTTTTCCTCAGGAGCCGCCGGACTAGTTGCGTCGAGGGTGGGGAGAGGCTTCTTCGAGTCGTTGGGCGACGTCAGGTCTCTGATGGTCTTCCGGACCTCACTCACCATCCTCCCCCTAATCTATGCCTTCACACCGCTCCTCCCGGCCTTGATAGCCGCTAACATAGTCGCGGGGGTGGCCAACATAGCCATAAGCATCTCGCTACTGCTATACACGATACGCATAACAAGCGTCGAAGACCGAGGAACCTTCACCGCCATATATAACCTCCTACAAGGAGTGTCCTTTTTCTTCGGATCGCTCGTCGGCGGCCAGCTAATCCAGCAGATAGAGCCGAGACTCGGACTTCTGGACGCCCTAAGGATAACTCTCCTGATCTCTGCCCTCGGGCGCGTCTCGTTCGGGGTTCTACATACTCAGCTATCTAAATAAATGGGGGGTCTATGGTGAGCATGAATTGAGGGCCGTTTTGGCCGCGATTGACGGCACCCCGATAAGTAGGCTGGTGGCGCGGGTCGCCGCCCTCCTCTCTAGGAGCCTCGGCTTACCACTCGTGGTGCTGTACGTCTCTACAGGCCACCTGATCTCAGGCGCTCCCCAGCCAACCGCATCCCCCGTAGAGCCAGGGCCGGCTCCTATTTTCCCACTCAAAGACCGGGCAGTGCACGAGGATACGCGGGAGGTCTTGCAGATAGTCGAGGAGCTCCTGAACGAGGGGGTGAGGGTCAAGTTCTTGGAACTAAGCGGCGACCCGGCCAGCGTCATAGTTGAGCAGGCTTCTAAGATGGCCTCGATCTTAGTTATCGGCTACAGGGGCGGGGGGCTGATAGAGGCGGGTACAGGTCGGGTCGTGAAGAAAGTCCTCGAGAAAGCTAGCATACCGGTCGTTGTGGTTACTAAGAATCTGGATCAAGAGGCACTCTCATCGCTGAGGGGACGAGAGGGCAAGACGCGAGAATGACCCGGCGGATCACAACCTTTATGGCCCTATCGATAGGGCTGGCCGCTCTGGTAGACCTGACGTTTTACCAGCTTGGTTTAACGGAAGACGCGACGATGTGGCTTGTGTGGGGTTTAGCACGGATGTATACTCCCACCATAGCCGCCGTCACCGTTGCCGGCCCGAGGATAGTGAAAAGATACATCCGGCTCGATATGGGGATCCTGAAGCACTATCTGCTGTCTCCCCTGATCGTTTACGCAGCACTCGGGGTCTATATGGCCATCACACTACCGCTCGGCGTAACGGATCTGAGTCTCCTAGGCGCATTACTCCCCTTGAAGCTAGACCCGCTGGCCCTCATTCTCCTGATCCTGCTGAACTCATACATAGCCGCTATCACGATCAACGCCGTCTTCGCATTAGGGGAAGAGATCGGTTGGAGGGGATTCCTTCAGGACTCTCTCGAGGAGGCGGGAATTAGCCCAGCGCGAGCCGCGCTCGTCGCCGGCATCCTTTGGGGCATATGGCACGCATCCGCCATACTGATTCTAGGGTACAACTATCCGGAGAACAGGCAGGTGGGTGCACTGGTTTTCACGGCTCTGACAGTATCGATGAGCCTACCCCACTGGATCTCCCGCGCGGCCTCATCCAGTATCCTGCCAGCTTCATCACTACACGGAAGTGTCAACGCTGTCTGGGGGATAACCGTGGCGGCGGGCAAGATCCCTAGAGAACTCGGGGGGCTGGGAGCTGCCGGGGTAGCCAGCTGGGCGATCATATCCATCATACTCTACATCGTGTTTAGAAGGGTCCGCAGCCGAGCTACGGCTTCTCGAGAAGGCCCTGCTTGATGCCGCAGTAGCCGCAGACCTCGGCGTCGACGGGGATTTCCCTGAGACAATACCAACAGAACTTCATACCCGGGTTCTCGGGCACGATCTCCTCCCTCTTCTCCCCAAAGACTCCCCACACAGTCATGCCCAGACCTGCAACGGCCAGTATCCAGAAGGCCAGAAGCCCCGTTAGGGAAAGCACTATACCGGTTAAAAACACGATTATTCCCGAGGCGATTAGGGGAGGATTCACGAGCCAGCTAGCGTCATCCAGCATATAAAGCTCTCCGGAGCCTCCACTAGATGTCAAAAATAGCAGCCGTACAACTTTGAAGCCTGTATAAATTTTGTGTGGAAAGTCGCTTCAGACTCTCCACTACAGATTACCTCTCCGGCTATGTTTCCAACTCTATGTTCTTGATGAGGAGACTCGCCAACCTTCGAAAGGGCTCGACTACTTAATCCTCCCAGCCGCATCGTCTTCTACACAACGAGACACACCACCCGGCCCTAAAACATAACCCCTTAATTTGGAAACTTCTGATAAAAAAGAAATAGCCCTAAATATCAGTCACGCTCATAGACGTTAATCGAGGGGCGAAAGTAAGTTTGCGTGAAGAATATCGATTACTGTTACCAGCAGTTGTTGTCCTGGCCTTCCTCGTTGTCGGACCAACGTTCTACCTCTTCTACACAAGCTTCATGGACTGGTTCCTTAGAGACCCCTATGGACCTAGATTCAGCGGGCTCGATAACTATATAAAACTCTTCCAATCACCGGATTTCCATGTATCACTGACAGTAACCCTGATTTTCAGCGCATCATCCGTAATAATCTCGATATTGCTCGGCCTAGCGCTAGCGTTGCTTTTTAGCACGGATCTGAGGGGAAAGACGATCATGAGAACGATTCTCGTAATGCCTATTGTTCTTCCCCCAGTCGTTGTAGGCTTCACATGGAAGTTTATACTAAGCAGCGAAGTGGGGGTAATCGGCGCATATCTGCTTAGACTAATAGGTCTCGGCGACGTTAGTTTGCTTGGTGACCCGACCCTAGCCCTTGTCTCGGTCATTTTGGCAGATGTCTGGGGAAAGACTCCACTTACCTTCCTCATATTCCTTGCGGGTCTGGCAGCAATCCCGCCATTATATTACGAGTCAGCAATGATAGACGGTGCAGGGAGATGGCAAGTATTCAAGTCTATCACTCTCCCAAACCTTACCAAGCCTCTAATCGTCGCACTCATCCTTAGGACGATAGACGCCTTCAACAGCTTTGACGTGATATTTGTGATGACAAAGGGGGGCCCGGGAATGGCGACCCACACGCTACCCATGCTTGGCTGGAAGGTAGGATTTTACTACTTCGACCTAGGAGCGGCTTCAGCTATAGGGGTGATACTGTTGCTGATTTTGATCTCGATCAGCATGCCACTTATCAGGATCATAAGCAGGTGACGACTATGAAAACCCCCATCCACATACAAATAATTCTATACCTACTCGCGATAATCGCATGCGGATTAATCGTCTTCCCAATTTGGTGGATAATAGTCGCCTCTTTCAAGACAATGCATCAAGTCTTCCAAATACCTCCCCAAATCATATTCGACCCGACTTTTGATAATTATCGTAGACTATTCTTCGGAGGACAACTAATCAATTCGCTATTCAACAGCCTATCCGTATCAGCCATAACAGTAACCACATCATTGATACTTAGTATACCAGCTGCTTACTCATTATCAACCCTGAAAAACCGCGTAGGGAGAAACGTTGGGTTCTGGGTCCTATCTATACGAATGGCACCAGCCTTTGCAGTCATAATACCCTACTTTATAATAATGTATTTTCTCAGACTTATAGATACTATATGGGCGGTAGCTATAACATATCTAACATTTGCAATACCTTTCCAGACATGGCTGCTGAAAGTTACACTCGAGGAGCTCCCTAAAGAACTCGAAGAAGCAGCTCTTATAGACGGCGCCACAAAGACTATCGCTTTATTCAGAATTATTCTCCCCAACGCTGCTCCCATGATAGCGGCGACAAGCATCTTAACCTTCGTATTAGCTTGGAACGAGTTCCTAATGGCTTTTATACTCACCTCAAGAGACGCGAGAACAGTTCCAGTTCTGATCACCGCCCTATCAGGCACTCATCGACTCGACTGGCCTATAATGGCAGCCATCTCGACAATCTCCATGATCCCGGCATTCATCTTCATCACATTTGTCCAAAGATACCTCATCAAAGGATTGACTATGGGCGCCATAAAGTAACTACTCATTATCATCTTACGGCACCAAGATAGATACAGCAATTATGCCTGGCAAAGTATGTGGTAAACAATATTAAAAACAACCTCAAGTATGTATGAGGAGAAAACGATAAGAGAGACATCTCATGTGGAAGTAATTGGTCGCTATTTCACCTTATTTAAGTTTTGTGCTAGTTTTATATGCATTCGATGAATGTGCCTGAGAAGAATTAAAAGCCAGCTGAGTTATTAGAAAGACGGTGAGTCAGTCTTTTGGTTCGTTTATCTGATAAAGAGCTCGATGAGTTTCTAAAAGGTCCAAATTTGGCGAGAGTAGCCGTGTTGAGGGAGGATGGTTCGCCGTTTATAGTTCCAGTCTGGTACGAGTGGGATGGAAAATATCTCTACCTCGTGGGTAGGAAAAGGTCTAGCTGGGTCAACCACATTAGACGTGATGGCCGAGTGTGTGTGCTGATTGATGAGGATAAGTTGCCATTAAGAAAGGTGGTCATTGAGGGGAGTGCGGAGGTCGTGGGGACAGACTGGATAGATATAGGTAAACGAATGGTTGTAAGGTATTTTGGTTCAGATGTCGGGCCTAAATATCTTGAGGGGACGCTAGACCAGCCGCGCTGGGTCATACGGATAACCCCGAAAAAAATAACGACTTGGAAAGTCCCACCGGAGTTTGCGGGAGGAAAAGAAGCCTGGCACCCTAGATACTACGAGCCTGGAACAAGATGGTATATAGAATATCAGCAGGAAGGGCAGAATCGGTAACTCTTTTAGCCGCCGTCTATCAATCGCATTGATTTGTCGCAACATAGACTAGTTCCGCTGCGAAACTATAGGTGTGGGTGTCTGTGAAGCCATGCCGGTGGAACCCACGGCCCCCTCAAATTCTTTATCGCCTGATCTATATGTGCCTGACCTCCCCGAAGAACGAACAGGAAGTGTCCCGGGAAAAGCCTTTCTATGCCTAATCCTGCCAGTTTATCAATGTTTTGTCTATATAATGCCAGCTCGCAGCCTACCCAGTTTCCTAGCCCTATTGTTCCACTGTGAAAAACTACATCGCTCGAAAAAAGTGTTTTCTCGTCTTTCAGGAGTATACAGGCTATGCCCGGTGAATGTCCGGGAACTTGAATAAATTTGAATTTTTTATTGCCCAGGGCCAAGTTTTCCTGATCGTTCACTACGCGGTCAGGCTTACAATGTATATACTCAAAATCCACTGGATAAATAACTCCTCTGGCCACATTGAGACCGAGCTCTTCATCACTACCTCGCTCCATAAGGTCTGCCTCGATGCTAGGTGCAAGTACCTCCGCCTGTAATTCACGTTGAAAATATGCTGCACCGCATGCATGGTCTGAATGTGAGTGGGTAATAAGTAGATACCTGATCTTCTCAAGGCTTATCCCATCATCCTCGATATTTTTACATATAAGCTGCGTATCAAGCCCCACCCCACTGTCAATCATCGCATACACACCACCACAGTCAACTAGGTATATGCAACAGTCGAGAGGGTGCGATAGGCCGCGCATCCCATCTCCGACTAGATAAATGTCCTTGCTTATTTTCATCTCTGCGATCAGCGCTCAGGGTTGTTATTCTAACAAAAATGCATCGGCGCCGGCACTATCTATAGTATCCTCTTGCGGTCATGAGGTCTGTTGCCCATTTTTGTAACTCATCTAGGGCTCCCTCAACTGTTTTTCGTCCTGCCACTACGTCAGAGGCTGCTGTCCCTATCTTGTCCATGAAGAGGTCCAGCTCCGGGAGATAGGGGAAATAGATTGCTGGATTCTCGAGCACCGACCTTTCATTAAGCTCTATCTCTTCCAGCCCATATCTCTTGATCAGTGAGTAGCTGTATAGAACGCTCCTCATGGTTATGTTGGGCCACATGGTCCTCTCCGCGAACGCTTCCATCGAGCTCCGTCCCGTGAGAAAAGTCAAAACCCGCCAAGCAGCTTCTTTATTCTTCGAGAACTTGTTGATTCCGAGCGAGAAGGTCCAGTAGCTGTTTATTCTCTTTCTGCCCGGACCAAATGGTGTTAGCATGAACTTCGTATATCTCTTCACATTCTCATCCTCTGTTATTCCTAGAGCAGCATACCCATTAATAGCAGAAGGCATCAATATGGCCGCCTTTCCCAGCGCATAAGTATTCATCATATCCACCCACGTATGGGTGGATATGCCAGGGGGGCCGAAACGCTTGGACCAATCCGTGAAGGCCCTAAACCCTGCCTCGAAGTCTGAGGAATTGAAGATTGGTTTTGCCTTGTTCTGCCTAATTTCACCTGGCCATATCGCTCCTCCCTCGAACCAAGCGGGATAACCTGCATATGCATAAATGAAGCCTGCCAAGTCCAGCGTGGGTTCTTCGCCAGGGCCTGCCCTCATTGTCAATGGATAAACATCGGTTATCCCGTCCCTCTTCAACCCCTCCTTGATTCTTTCTACCGCAACCTCTAGGTCGGTTGTTGTCCAGTTATCTTTTGGAAGATCTGCTCCATACTTTTCGAATATGTCTCTTCTATAGATTACGCCTGGTCCGAAGGAGTAGTAAGGAAGTGCGTAAAGGGAGCCCTCAATTCTGTTTGCATCTAAGAACGATTGATAGACGTCTTTAGGATTAAAGTAGTCCTGTGGATATTTCTCGAAATATTCGTTTAGTGGCTCTAAATACCCTGCGTATCCGTAAGCTTGGACAGCTCCATCGCTTCCAACCAAAACTATATCATACTTTCCTACTTGAGCCGTAACGTCGGCAGCAACTTTCTCCCTGACGGCCCATTCGTCACCCCACTCGATAGTTACATCTGCGGCTTCATTCTCCTCAAACTTCTTAAGGCGATCTGTTTCTATAGTTCCATCTGGACCGAACAGCTCCGGCCAGGCGAAGCCTTGCGCGAACGCTATCACATTGATTTTTGCCTTCTCTCTTGCGGGAGCTGTAACGTATCTGGTGACTGTTCTCTCTACGGTGGTACCTAGCTGCTGAACTGTTGTGGTCACTGTCCTCTCCCCGCCTGCCACAGTTATTGTCCTTGCTGCGGCTTCAGGTTTAATAGACCATCCCAAGGCAGCGCCGACGGCTAACCCTCCTACAAGGCCTCCTATGGTACCTAATACTGCCCTTCTAGATGTTTTCTGGTTAGCATTCATGGCGCCTTATAGCTTTATTTTACTCACATATAAATTTTGAGCTCGATTACGTTTCCAAACCGTAAATCCCCATACAGTTAGACAGCACATCGCTGATCCTTTGTTACGACCGCTATCATAGACAGATCCTCCTGATCAACTCCTTGTATATGGCCACAGCCTGCCTGAGCTGCTCTATATCTACATATTCGTTTGTTATGTGAGCCTGCTCAACACTCCCCGGCCCAAGAACTATCGTAGGTATCCCGAGCCCTTGATAGAGTGGAGCTTCCGTTCCATATGGTGCTACTGTTGACGCTTGACCAACCACCCTCTCTGCTAATCTCACCAGTGGATGATTCTGAGGCGTGTTCAATGGGTCTCCGTCAAAAACCTGCTCAATTACCACGTTGAGTATGCCTTGGCTGGATCTTGCTTCTTCAGCGATCAACTCGAGCTCGCGTCGAACATCTTGGGAACTATGAGCTGGGATTCGGCGGCAGTCGATAATGATCTGACACATTTCAGGTACCATGTTTTCCTTCACACCACCTTTAATGAGGGTCGTCGAGATGACAGACGACCCTAGATCCGGGTCGCTATTCTCCTTGAACCTCTCTCTAAGCTTTGATACTCCTAAAATGAACCTTGCTGCGTTCTCTATCGCATTGACCCCCAACTCTGGTCTACTGGCGTGGGCACTACGTCCACGGAAAGTTACCCTAAACAGACAAACCCCTTTGTGACCTCTCACTACAAGAAGATTCGTAGGTTCTCCAACGACGCCATATTCTGCGTCACAATATTTGATAATATCATCTCTGATAAGTGCCTTAAGTCCATCAAAACCTATTTCTTCGCCGGCCGTAGCTACGAAAATAACATCACGCTTAAGCTTCACCCCCCTCACCGACTCTAATGCCTTCACCATGGCCGCAACACCTCCCTTCATATCTGCCGCTCCGCGCCCATAAAGTCGCCCATCCCTCACCTTGGGCTCAAACGGAGGCGTGTCCCATTTTGAAATTTCTCCAGCCGGCACAACGTCTAAGTGTCCTGACAAGAGAAGGCCAGCCCTCTTGGAATCCCCTATCCTCACTAACACATTTGCCCTATCTTGTGCGAACTGATGTAATATAACATCACAATTCTCTATCTTCAAGTCTAGTAAATAGTCGCGAAGATAGGCCGCGCAGGCCTCTTCATTTCCCGGAGGGGCCTCAGTAGGGATGCTGATCAGCTGAGAAGCCAACTCTTCGACTTCCACACCATGACCACCACGATTATAAAGGGAGAGGGTGCCCTTTCCCGTCTGACTCCATCGCCTTCAGTGCAATTTCTAGGGAGCGTCGCGCATCCTCGACCGGAACAAACTCTGGCTGGTTACCAGCGGCTACACATTTTGCGAAATACTCGAGTTCGTCTTTCAACGCTCCCTCAGCATACCCATCCATCCTCGGCCAATAGGTGATGTCAGGCTTATCTACGCCTCTCTGGTCATAGATGGCGAAGAACTCGCCAGGGGTAAATATATGTATTGTAGCCTTTTCACCCACCATCTCAAATTGTGAGTCAATGAAGTGGGGGAAATTATCGCTCAGGAGGAAACCATTCTCCACCACGCCAACGCAACCATTATCAAACTTAATGACAGTCCAGAAGACATCGGGGTACTTATATGAAAAAATCCGGGCTGAGAAGCCACTTACCTGGATCACCTCCCTCCCCGTGATCCACCTCATGATATCGATGTCGTGAACCCCAGTCTGAACTGGTGGTGATACTCTATCGAGATATATTCCTGCAGCTCTCCGTCTCCCGAGCCGGCGGGCATACATTGAGCCGACACGCCCTACTTCTCCTCGTTCGCACATGTTTTTCACCAACCTATATCGCCTGTCGAACCTCAATATGTGCCCAACCATAAATATCACGCCGTATCGCTGCACAGCACTAATTATCCTGTCAGCGTCTTGCAAAGTTGTGGCTATCGGCTTTTCTAACAATACATCTTTTCCCGCCTCAGCAGCCAATACTGTGGGCTCTACATGGTCATCATCTGCCGTAGCGACGGTCACCGCGTCTATCTGGTCGTCGCCAACTATTTTTTCCCTCTCTGTGTACCATCTCCTCACTCCATAGCGCCTAGCCACTTCCTCAGCCCTTTCCCTGCTACGCGAGCATACAGCTACGACATCAACCCCTTCTATGGACTTCAAGGCCTGAACATGCCGTTCTCCGAAATCACCAAGACCAATAACACCCACTCTTACCCTATTCCCCAACTCACTAACAAAATATTCCTGCGTAATTGGATATTTAAGAATTTTCCCCCGCTTTTAGACAATTCAAAGCCTGAAAACGCTTGTTATTGCTAGTTTCACTTGCTCTAATATCGAAATATCTTAAGACTGTGAATCATGCTTACTGGGAAATCACTACAGTGTGGTTTTTTATTTTCCTCCCAAAGAGATGTATATGATGGTTATTAAACGACCTCCAGCTACGCTTTGCGTTGGGTTATATTAGGAAGGCTCCGCTCACTCATAATAACTCCGTTGACCGACCGCCCGTTACCCCCGGGGGCACGACATGTATACAAACACGACGCATCACCCTGCCCTTAGATATGACCTCATATTTGGACGCTATCGAAGAAAGCATCTATACCGAGAGGTGGTGTTGCTTCTAGGAAATTTTTACATAATAGGGGGTTTGTTTGTAATGGCATGAGGGCGTATTTGTGTACTCGCGTTGGAGATATTGAGAGTGGCGTTATGAGTTATGGAGAGGTTCCCGATCCCAGGCCCGAGGATGGTCAGGTGCTTATCAGGATTAGGGCTTGCGGTGTATGCCATTCTAACCTACACATGATAGAGGGGGAGTTCAAGGCTTTCGGCATACCAGCAAAGTTGCCGATTATTCCTGGACATGAGATTGCTGGTGTTGTGGAGGAGGTTGGAAAAGGTGTTAGAGGCTTTGAGGCCGGTGAAAAGGTTGGTGTGCAAGTGTTGTACGAGAGCTGTAGGACGTGTGAGTATTGTTTGACCGGAAATGAAAATCTTTGCCTTGAGCGAAGGACTACGGGCGAGAGTGTTGACGGGGGTTATGCTGAGTACATTATCGCGCCTTACGATTTCGTTTACAGGCTTCCCGACAACCTAGGTTTTGAGGAGGCTGCACCACTGTTCTGCCCAGGTGTAACAGCGTACCGTGCTGTGAGGAAGGCTGGGATAAGGTTGCGGCAGAAGGTTGCAATAATAGGAATAGGAGGGGTTGGGCACATGAGCCTACAGTTCGCGAACCTTGCTGGAGCGGAAACAGCTGCGGTGGACAGGGCGGAGGCGCAACTGAGCCTGGCGAGGGAGCTTGGAGCGGAACACGCACTACTATCAGAGCAGGTTGAAGACTTTGTTAGAAAGGAGGGAAAATTTGATGTGGTAATGGTTCATGCGCCGTCACAAAAAGCCGTTGACCAAGCAACGAGGATAGTTAAGCGTGGAGGAACAATACTCATGGCGGTCCTAGGACAAGTGGAAGTGATTTTTCCAGAAGAAATAGAAATTATACCAAGCGTAATAGGCTCAAGACAAGACATGAAAGATACTTTAAGAATAGCCTCTACAGGAAAGATAAAGGTAAAATACACAACATACAAACTCAACGAAGCAGAACAAGTATTAACAAAACTCAAAAAGGGACAGATAATAGGAAGAGCAGTACTAACCCCATAAACAGAACTATCGAAGACGTCAACTTAAGGCTGTTCATGCCTTTATCCATCTCGCCGAGGTTTTCGGCTTGTATATCGGGAGCCATGTGTTGAACTGTCTTATCCTTCTCTTGAGCTTGGAGGCCGCTACGATCCTTGAGGATACAACCCTAGCCAGATAACATACGCCGGAGTTGCTTAAAGTTCCCAACGCCATATTTGGAAACCCTCCTACAGCTACCATGAAACATATAACCCAAGATCGCTAGCGCCAGCTACACTGCTTTTTTATTACGCCTGAAAAAGCTGGAGTCCAAAGCCACAACATCTCTACAGACAGGATAACCTACCCGGCCCTTAAATATAAAACCTTTATTTGGACACTGTCCCGATAGGTGATGGAGATGCGTGTTAATGATGTTGAACAAATCGTTAAGGATGAAATTACTCAGAGACGGGAAGAAGGTTACGATGTTACAGACGCTGAAGAGAGATTTGCGAAAACTAAGGTAAAATCAATCTCCGAGCTCAAGGAGATTCTAAGCATTTTAGAAAATAGTCCATTTAGAAGTGATTTCCCGTATAGAGAACCTTCAGAACTTGAGGAAATAAGAGCTGAGCGACCTGAAGAACCTAGAAAGTTCAGGGTTGATCTCTCTGACAATGAATTATATGATAAGATTTATGGTGGGTGGCTTGGTCGCTGTGCTGGTTGCCTTCTAGGGAAGCCGGTTGAGGGCTTAAGTAAAGAGTATATTGAGGAGTGGTTGAAAGTTGCTAATGCGTATCCATTAAAACGATATTTCCCACCTCTAGCCAGCCTTCCTAGCGATGCACCTGAATGGCTTAAGAAAAGAGCTGAATGGGCTGACCAGCTGAAACTGCTTTACAACAGCATAGACCACATGGTTAGGGATGACGACATAGACTACACTATAATTGGTCTTCACATATTAGAGAAATACGGCTTAAACTTTACGGCGATGAATGTTGGTGAGACATGGCTTTCACTACTGCCCTACCTTAAGGTCTATACCGCTGAGCGGGTAGCCTACAGAAATTTGGTCAGCGGTTTAGAGCCTCCGGAAACGGCCACGTACATGAACCCTTACCGGGAATGGATTGGGGCGCAAATCAGGGCTGACATGTGGGGCTACGTGGCTCCTGGAAACCCAGAGCTAGCTGCTGAGTTGGCATATCGCGACGCACGCCTCTCACATGTTAAGAACGGCATATACGGCGAGATGTTTGTAAGCGCAATGATAAGCGCGGCCTTCGTAACAAACAACATCGAGGCGATCATTAACTCCGGTCTATCTGTAATTCCGCGAAGATGCAGGCTTGCAGAAGCCATAAAAGATGTTCACAATTGGAGCGGTAAATTTGGCGACTGGAAAGATACGTTAGAGAGGATTTATGAGAAATATGGCTTCTATCACTTCGTTCACACGATAAATAACGCAGCCATAGTTGCGATGGCTCTGCTTTACGGAGGAGGAGAGTATGAGAAGAGTATAACAATAGCTGTGATGGGGGGCTTAGACACAGACTGTAATGGCGCGACAGTAGGGTCTATAATTGGCGTGATGCACGGCGCAAAAGCCCTGCCTGAAGAATGGATAAGGCCGTTAAACGATACCGTGGAGAGCTACGTCATAGGATATAATAATAGTAGAATCTCTGATCTTGCAGAAAGAACCTTTAAAATCACTAGAAAAACTTTGAAGAGCATGTTGTGCTAATCAGGGAGCTCTCCACCACAGCAGCCTCCAATAACAACTGCCTGTCGGGTTCTTTGACTCAGTGGACAGGTCTGAAGACTCACAGACCAGCCCTCAGCTTGCCTAAGAATAGTCTCCCATACATGGATACCAAGGACTTGGCGTTAAGTTTTCGCCCAAAGCTCTATGCAGGCTATTCCACTAGCGAGCTTGCACTCTATAACGCTGATCCTCGGAATAAAGGGGATGGCCGATGGCGGCCACCTATGGTACCAAAAATAATATGGGGCGGAACTGGCGACATAGAGTTCTCAAGGCTGATGAAAATCATAAACCCTGCCACTTCCCATCCATATTGGATGGGTTGAGGCCGGATGTCCTAGAGGGCTATAGGAAGGTTGCTGGGGTGGTGAGAGTGTCGCTTGAGGGACTGTTGAGCGAGAGGCTGGTTTCTGTGGTTTTGTTCGGCTCTGTGGCGCGCGGGGATGTCTCGGATACCTCCGACATAGACCTGCTTATTGTTGCCAAAAACCTGCCGGATAGTAGATTTGAGAGAATGAAGCTGTTCGACGAGGCAGAAGACCTGTGTAGGGATGAGCTCAAAGCCATCTGTGATCATTACGGCATCACAGCCTCCTTTTCATCCATCATGAAGGATATCGAAGAGGCTGGGAGAGCGTCGCCGCTCTACCTAGACATAGTCGAAGACGGCGTCATACTCTATGATCGGGATGACTTCATGAAGAATGTGTTGGAGAGGCTACGGAGGAAGCTCCGGGAGCTGGGTGCTAGGCGGGTTTGGCGTGGTAAGAGATGGCACTGGGTGTTGAAGCCCGAGGTTAGAGTAGGAGAAGTGGAGGAGATTGAATAGCTTGGAGATGGCCAAGAGTGGGTTGAGGCAAGCCGCTGTAAGGATAGAATATGCTGGAGATGCTCTGGCTAAGGGGGAATATCCATACATTATTAGGCAGTCGCAGGAAGCGGTTAAGCTCGCCTCGAAGGGTATTCTCAGGCTTGTCGGGATAGAGCCCCCTAAATGGCACGACGTAGGCCCCGTCTTAAAGGACAACACGCACAGGTTTCCCCAGTGGTTTGCCGAGAGCATCGAAGAACTGTCCAGCATCTCCCGTGAGCTGAGACGTGAGAGGGAGCCCTCGATGTACGGTGACGAGGAAACATCCACACCGCCCCATAAGCTCTACAGCCGTAGTGATGCTGAGAAAGACCTGTCAAACGCTAGAAAGGTACTCGATATGTGTGAGAAGCTTCTAGCGGAGTGGATCGTTGAGAGGCAAAATAGTTGACGGTCCCTATGAAGCCCCAGGAGCCAGGTGTATGGAGGGGTTCTTTACGAGAAGTGAAAACGCGTAGCGGGGTTTTTCGCCCTATCTTTCTGCTGTCTTTACCCCCCTCTCCTTGGATGAGCTTGTCGGGTCTTTGGACACGACCTCGAACTGCTTCTCAACCTCAGGGGTTCTAACCTGTATTACGATGCTGGTAGAATCTCGCCTAGGACTGTGGTGAAGCAGTCTCAGGCTCTCGATTCCCTTTTTGGGATTTCTGCCGATGTAACAGCCCGGCAAGGGGGAGCCGAGAGAGGGGGCTTGCGCACATACTTTCAACTCTCTCTTGCGGGGTCAGTATATTTTGCCGCGTGATATGGCGCATTGTGTGTTTTTTGAGCCGAAACTTTTGGCGGAGTTCAGAAAACCTTTAAGTGAGGTGGTCAGTGATGGAAGCGTTGATGAGGTTCTGTTTGGGTTTAGGCAGTTTGCCGCTTTTGCTTGATGCGGAGACTCGTTCCATCTCCGCTGAGAACCCGACGGGCGAGAAGGGTGGCGGAGCAAAAGCAGAACCGACCCCTGACAACCCCGCCTCCGAGTTGGGACGAGGCTGGAAAGTCCGACCATGCATCACCTTGAAGTCGGGTGAATCAGTGACGTTGGCAGACATCAAAGGATGCGGGATCATCCAGCACATCTGGATCACCGTCACCGAAAGAGCCTATCGCGACTGCGTCCTGCGAATGTATTGGGACGATGAGGAAACGCCTTCGGTTGAAGTCCCGCTGGGCGATTTCTTCTGCAACGGACATGGCCTGCGCTACGAGGTCAATGCCCTGCCAATCGCCGTTAACCCTGTCGGCGGTTTCAACTGCTACTTCCCGATGCCTTTCCGAAAGCGGGCGCTCATCACCGTTGAGAACCAGCGCTGGGAGGACATTCACGGCTTTTTCTACCAAATCACCTATGCCCTTGTTCCAGATCTGCCCGACTCTATCGGCTACTTCCACGCTCAATGGCGCCATTCCATGACGACCCGCGAACGACCTGAGCACACGATTTTGGATGGGGTTAAGGGGCGCGGTCATTATGTCGGGACTTTCCTGGCTTGGACGCAACTTTCAAACGGTTGGTGGGGCGAGGGCGAAATCAAGTTCTACATTGATGGCGACACCGAGTTCCCGACGATTTGCGGGACGGGCACAGAAGATTATGTAGGCGGGGCATGGTGCTTTGGCGACAAAACCTATTCAACGGCTTTTCTCGGTTATCCATTCAGAAAATCCGACGCTGGCGAAGTCCCGAGACATTGCTTATATCGCTTCCACATCTATGACCCAATCCGCTTCCGAAGCGACTTGAGGGTGACAATCCAAGCCCTCGGTTGGTATCCCAACCGCAAGTTCCAACCGCTAACCGATGACATCGCATCTGTGGCTTACTGGTATCAGACTGAACCGCATGCTCCGTTCCCGCTCCTACCGACCGCAAAGGAAAGGTGGTCAAGGTAAGTCTGGGTTGATCAACGAGTGGGGTAGGTATGCTGTGCTGTAGTTGTCGTTCTGTCCGAGCGTGTTCCTGTAGCTCTGGAATATCCCGAATATCGGTCGATCACTAGCTTAGGCGACTAAGTTATACGCTTTTGAAAATAATATTTCTAAATGTCGAAGTAGAGGTAGAACTCGTAGGGATGAGGCCTAGCCGCGACCTGTGTGTATTCGCGGAGACCGTTCTCTATTATTGTGTCTATCAGCTCCTTCGCGAATATCGGTCGCAGAAACTCGTTGTCAGACTCAAGCTCCTCTATAGACTCTCTCAGGTTCCCCGGGAGCTCTCTTACACCCAACTGCCTCCTCCGCTCGGGAGAGAGCTTGTAGATATCCTCGTCAACAGGGGCGCCCATGTCGATCTTCTTCTTGATCCCGTCAAGGCCGGCAGCCATCATGGCGGCAAAGCATAGGTACGGGTTACAAGACGGGTCAGGCGTCCTGAACTCTATCCTCTTCTTAGAGGCGCTACCGGGTCCCTTGTGGTATACGGGTATCCTGACGTTTGCCGACCGGTTGCTCCTGCTCCACGCAATGAAGACAGGGGCCTCGTACCCCGGCACAAGCCGCCTATAACTGTTGACGGTGGGAGCGACGATGGCGCAGAGGGCTCTGCTATGCTCCATCAGTCCTCCGCCAAAGTATCGGCCGAGCTGGCTTAGCTCAGCGTATTCATCGTTGGGGTCGTAGAAGAGGTTATCGTATTGGGAGAGCTGGAGAAGAGCGTGACCAGGGTTAGACTTCCCGTTATATCTCCAGAGGCTAACATGGGTGTGCATCCCTGAGGCGTTGTCCCCGAATATAGGCTTGGGCATGAATGTCGCGATCATTCCGTTCTTTGCGGCTAGGTTCTTCACGACGAACTTGTATGTCATTACGTTGTCGCCCATGTTTGTAAGAGTGTCCCTATACATGTCGATCTCGCACTGCCCAGCTGTTGCGACCTCGTGGTGGTGAGCGTCGCACGGAATAGCGAAATGCTCTGTCAAGATGTTTACGCACTCGCTCCTGAATATCATTAAGGTGTCGTGGGGCGGAGCGGGATAGTAACCCTCCTTAAACCTTATCGGGTAGTTACGTCCGCCATGGCTCCACGCTGCTTCTTTTGACTCGATGCTGTATGACTGTCCCCTGAATGGGTTCAGGACATCCCACGAGACGCTGTCGAAGACGAAGAACTCGAGCTCAGGGCCCCAGAAGGAGAGGTGGTAACCCTGTTCAGCCGCATAGATCTCTGCTCTCTGCGCTACGTGGCGCGGATCCTTCTCGAACTTGCCCTTCCCCATACCCAAGCCGACGTTACAGAGCATCCTAGCTGTCTTCACATGATCCGGCAGCCAGGGGATCAGGGCGTAAGTCGACGGATCAGGATAGAGAACCATATCAGACTCATGAATCTCCGCGAACCCGCGTATGGAGGAGCCGTCGAGCTTCGGGACACCAGACCTGAAGGAGTCATCGTCCATGAATTGAATCGGCACAGTCACGTGCTGTAGTCTACCAGGAACGTCCGTGAACTGGAGATCGATGTATTTCACTCCCTCCTTCTTCATCCTCTCCAGGGCCTGCTCGGCTGTCAGCTTGTACGGCTTTATCTTGCCATCCTCGAACACGAAGGGCATCTCCCTTAACACCCCCCTCCGTAGGACTTGAAGGGTTCGGCGCCGCTCTGCGAGGGCTTCATTCCGACCGCACAGAGGCTGGGTTCTTGTCTATTTAACGGGTATTGCTCTTTTGGCCGGGTTTCTGTTCCCATCATTTCTTTGGATTTACCTCTGTAGGTCATATTTAAAGGTGATCTGATGCAGTAGAGGTTATAAAAAACATTTCTAGACGATCGCGCAAGGTATTGGGCATGTTTGAGAAAATTGTACTGTAGGGGGCTAAGTGGCTGACTCTACATTTGGGGGTCCCCCCTTTCGGCAGGGACCCTACACAAATCCTTGGATCTCTTTGAGTCAGGGCGTATTGTTTTTATGCGGGTTGGATTCGGCTTTAGACCGTGCAACACTACATCGGTAAACCACTGCAGAGGAAGGAGGATCCGCGGTTCGTGACGGGCCGAGGCCGTTTCATAGACGACATCATTCTGCCCGGCATGCTTCACGCCATCTTCGTTAGGAGCCCCCACGCCCACGCATTGGTCAAGAGGGTCGATGTGTCAGGGGCCTTGTCTAACGGCGCGGTGGCTGCCTACGCTGGGAAGGAGCTGAACAAGATGTGCGGAGGGCTGCACATTGACGTACCCGAGAGGGGTGGAATAGTCGTGAAGCCGTTCGCTGAGGATAAGGTCAGGTTTGTGGGGGAACCCGTGGCCGTGGTCCTCGCAGAGGATCCCTATATCGGTAGGGACGCGGCCGAGGCGGTTGATGTGGAGTATGAACCGATCCCGCCTGTTATCGACCCGCTCAAGGCCTCTGAGGCTGATTCCCAGCCGATACATGACGCCTTCCCAGACAACGCCTGTTTCACGATGAAGAGGGTCTACGGCGACGTAGATGCGGCTTTCAGGGGGGCTGACCGGGTCGTCGAGCTGGGTCTAGAGATCCAGAGGCTCGTCCCTCTCGCCATGGAAAGTAGGGGAGTGATTGCCTTTTACGACGAGGGTCTAGGCTTCTTGAGGATCTGGGCGACTAACCAGTTCCCCTATGATTATCGGTCATGGACGGCGGAGGCCTTGGGGCTACCCGAGTCGAAGATCCAGATCCTCTCCCCCGACATAGGAGGCGCCTTTGGTTCCAAGATCGCGCACTACCCGGAGGATCTAGCTATTCCTCTGCTCGCCAGGCATATCAACAAGCCTGTCAAATGGTGCGAGACACGTACCGAGAATTTCCAGGCGACCACCCACGGCAGGGGTAGTAGAGCCTGGGTTCAAGCCGCGGTTAAGAGCGACGGAACCGTCCTCGGCCTGAGGGCTAAGATACTGACTGACCTCGGTGCCTACCCCTACTTCACCACCGTCCAGGTCCCCCAGGGGATCATTGGGATGCTGCCAGGCTGCTACAGGATCAGGGCCCTCGAGGCGGAGGTTACCGGCGTTTTCACGAATAAGGTCCCGACAGCCGCCTATCGCGGCGCTGGCAGGCCCGAGGCCTCATACATAATCGAGAGGACTGTTGATCGGGTTGCGCGGGAGCTCGGCATAGATCCTGCGGATATTAGGCGGAGGAACTTCATAAAACCCACGGAGTTCCCTTACAAGTCGATCACGGGCCACACCTACGACTCAGGGAACTATGAACAGGCATTAAACAAGGCCCTTGAGCTGGCGGGATACGCGGAGATCCGTGCCAAGCAGGAGGAGCTGAGAAGGCAGGGAAAGCTGGTGGGTATAGGGATATCCAGCTACATAGAGGTCTGTAACTTTGCTTCCACAACCGCCGCCGCGAGCGTGGAGCGTGACGGGCGGGTGAAGGTGGTGTCCGGAACTCTACCCCACGGCCAGGGAGAGGGGACAGCCTTCGCGCAAATAGCGGCCGACACACTCGGGGTGGACACGGAGGATATTGATGTCATCTTCGGGGACACGAACCTAGTGGGGTGGGGGCCCGGGACCGCGGGAAGCTGGACCCTCACATCGGGAGGAAACGCGGTTATGGCGGCGGCGAAGATTGTCAGGGAGAAGATCTTGAAGCTTGCAGCCCACATGCTCGAAGCGAGGCCGGAGGATCTCGAGCTGGAGAGAGGGAGGGTTTACGTGAAGGGCGCCCCGGAGAGGTACGTCTCGATAAAGGAGGTGGCGGAGCTTGCCTATGATCCCTCGCGGATCCCTCGCGGCTTTGAGTATGGACTCACGGCCACCACCTCTTATAAGCCGTCACTCGCTTATCCCTTCGGGGCACATGTAGCGGTCGTCGAGATAGATAGGTATACAGGCAGGGTTGAGGTGAAGAAGCTAGTCCTGGTGGATGATTGTGGGAGGGTGGTTAATCCGCTGCTCGTCGAAGGACAGATCATAGGGGGCGCCGTTCAAGCCTTGGCCCAGGCGCTTTATGAGGAGGCTCTCTACGACCAGGCTGGAAACCTCCTCACGTCAAACTTCGGCGACTATCTCTTCCCAACGGCCGTCGAGATCCCCGAGATCGTTCTTGAGAGGACCGAGACCCCCGCACCCAATCCCCTCGGTGCTAAGGGTGTGGGAGAGGCAGCCACGATAGGTCTCGCCCAGGCGGTCGTCAACGCCGTGGAGGATGCGCTCGCTCCGCTAGGCGTGAAGATCGAGAGAACTCCCCTCACACCCTACAACACCTGGTCCCTCATCAACGCCCCCCGCATGGGTTGAGCGTATTACCCCCGCATTATTATTATACCCTTATTTAGAAAGCTTATATATCAGCCCATAGCCATTACTCTGGGCGCCCGGGAGAGGGGAGTTCCCGGTGATGCTCGGGAAACCGGGTATCGTCGGGAAATCTCCGGCACCGTAGACTCATCGGGAGACCGTGGGCAAAGGTGTCGGAGAGGACGCATGGCGGACGTGGGGCCTAGGGGTCTAACACGCTCGCGCGTGGCCTCCCCGAAAGGCGCCCGTCATTCTTCTTCATCAAAATGGTCTAGAGACGTGTCTAAGTATCCGTTCGTAGTATATCTCGGGCGGTAACTCTGTCATGGCTAGATCGTCGATGCTCAGTATAATTATAGAATGTATTCTAGAGTTTTTGATCTCTTCTTCCTGGATGGGGGGGCGCCTGTAGTAGATATCGCATAGAGATTTTAGCTCACGGATCTCTTCTTGTGTTCTGCTTCTCGGCGGCTTGATGAGGGACTCAGGGATTTCGAGGACGTTGTATCTGGGCGTAGCTAAGCTAAACTTGTCGGAGAATTTGCTGTAGCGCGCCACCTTGCTGACAACCCTCGCCATCAGGTATCTCTGTGGGTCAAGGGCGTTCTCGGGCGGGGCAAAGCCCGTCTCTATCTCTACTATGTGGCCTCCCCCCGCCTTCTCGCCATAGATGTCACACACCAAATTGTCACCGAGATATCTCTCCACGTCTACCTCATATCCCAGCCGGATAAGATGCGCGGCGCAGACAACCTCCATCACGGAGTGGTTTATCTTCACTATGCCGCGCTCATGGAGCTCTATCAGTTTTTCCGCTATCTTAGCAAGGGGGGCTCTCACGGACTGTCCAAAAATGTCTCCGATCCTCTCTACGAGCTCCCAGATATCCTTGACGAAATCATCCCTGTTCTTCGTCAGGTGTGACCACCTTTTACCGCACCCAGAGATTGTGTGCGTGAAGTCAACTGGCCTGTTTAACCGCCTGACCCGTCTACTGGAGTTCCTCCTCGACCGCGGGCTGGGCCGTAAACTGCTCGATCGTCAGAGAGGACAGGAGCTCGGGTGTCGCCTCTCCCCTCTCAATGAGGTATCGCCTGGCGAGGTACCAGAAGCCGAACGGGAGAGATGTTCGCCCCCTGTTATTCATGGGGATGATCAGGTCGATGTCTTTACAGACGTTGTCTGTGCTGCACATGGCTATGACGGGTCTCCTAGCGATGGAGGCCTCAACAACGGCCTGTAGGTCGTACCTAGGGTCTGAGACGAGGACCACCTCGGGCTCGACATAGTATTTCAGTGTCCTGTTGGTGAGTATCCCGGCAGGTATCTTCCCCGCGACCGGTATGCAGCCTGTAACCTCGCAGAACCTCTGCACCGCCCTTATCCCGTATACGTGCGTAGAGACGACGAGGATCTTCACGGGCTCGAAGAGAGCCATGAAGCGTGCCGCGGTGTTCAGTCTCTCCAGTATCTTCTTGACCTCGAAGAGATAGACGCCGTCCGGCCTCTGCCTGTAGATGAACCTCGCCATGTCTGCGACCTTCACCTTAGCCCCTATGTGGACGCTGCTCCTGACGAGCAGCTCCTGGAGCTCTACGTCGGGTGAAAGTTGGCTTCCGGTCTCCAAAGCTAGGCCACCCTCCTCAACGATCCCGCCCCAACCTCCTCGCTTATCCTGAGGAGCTCGTTAGCTTTCGCCAACCTCTCACCTCCGACTATCCCGGACTTAATAACCCTGCACCCCATCCCCACGGCTATGTGGGAGAGGTAGGCGTCGGTCGTCTCTCCGGACCTGTGCGATGCGACGGGGACTACCGATTCGTTGAGGCAGGACCTGACGGCTAGCCATGTGAGGTGAAGTGTCCCGACCTGGTTCGGCTTTATGATGGCGGCGTTTATCGACCCTCCTTTGGCGAACTCCTCGATCAGTCTATGTCGCGTGACGACGAGATCGTCACCGCACACCAGTGTCTTGGGTAGCTGTTTGCGGAGGGCCGCGAATGAGTAGGGGTCGTCTTCCACGAAGGGGTCCTCCACATAGACTAGGCCGGCCCTGTCGCAAAGCTCCGCCAGATAGCTTAGGAAGCCGTCCCTGGAGAGGTAGAGGCCCTGGCTCCGGATCTCGTATCTCTCTGTGGCCTCGTTGTAGATGCTCCCAGCTGCGACGTCAAGCCCCACGCCGATCCTCAGCCCCATCTCGTCCGAGACCGACTCGGCCGCCTCCTTCACACAATCCAACGCCGCTTCGACCGAGATAGGTGGGGCATACCCGCCCTCGTCACCCTTGCCGAGAGGGAACCCGGAGACCTTTTTCCCCAGTATGGAGCCGAGCCTCCTATGAACCGCGACATTGGCCTCGACGGCCTGGCGGATCGTCTTGGCCCCAAGCGGGATCACTAGGTACTCTTGGATCTCCGGGGCTCCAGCGCCAGCGTGTTTTCCGCCGCCGAGAACGTTGCCAAGAGGTAGCGGCAGCCCCGCCTCTCGCCCGGTCTCCCTCAGGATCTGCCTATAGAGAGGCGTCCCCTGGGATGACGCGTGGGCCAGCGCCGCGGCCACAGATAAGGCGAGAGCCGTGTTGCCGCCGATCCTCGAGAAATTCTCCGTCCCATCGATCTCCTGAAGGGTTTGGTCCAGGTCCCTGAAGCCCGTGTATCCGCTCCCGACGATCTTCCCGCTCAGCTCTCCGTGGAGAATCCTGACAGCCTCCTCGGGGCCCCCCCTCGGATAGGGCTCCGCCTCCCTCTTCCCCCGGCTCTTCCCGGCGGGAGCGCCGGCCCTTCCCACATGTCCATTGATCGAGACCTCTACCTCGATGGTCTTGTCTCCGCGCGAGTCGAAGACGACGCGACCCCTGATGGCCTCTATCTTGCTCATCCCGTCCCACCCTGCCTCAGCTGCGCGTGGAACTCTAGGAAGCTCTCGATGATCTCGGTGTGCGAGATAAACATTCTCCGGCAGCAGTACCGCGTGATCCCCAGCGCGTCGAGCGCCTCGGCCTCGCTCTTCCCTGAGCCCAAGAGCTGCTTATACCTCTCCCAGAGATGCCCTATTGGCTTCCCACAGCTGAAACACCTTATCGGGAACATCATACCAGCTGAAGGCGCGCGGGCTAGGATAAAAATTGGGGCCCCTTGGAGGGCGGCATGGGCTACATTTTTATGGGGGACATGGACTACTATACGGCGAATGTCAACCGCGAGGGTCTCGACGGGTATACCGACTCTCGATAGGATCACCGGGGGCGGCCTCATACCCGGAAAGACCTACCTGGTCACGGGGGAGACGGGGGTCGGGAAGACTATTCTTAGCCTCCACTTCCTGATGGACGGGATCAAGAGGGGGGAGAAGGTTGCTTACGTCTCCCTCGACGAGCGGATCAACGGCGTGCTCGACGGTGCCATGACGCTTGGATGGGACTTCTGGTCGCCGTACCGGGAGGGGAGGTTCTTTCCCTTCGAGATCCGGATATACTCGGAGGACCTGGGGCGGTATAGGAAGGACAGCAAGGCCTACATAGACACAATAATCAAGATGACCCGGGGCGGCGACGTCACGAGGATAGTTCTGGACCCGATCTCCGCCATGGCCTTCGGCGCGGCCGACGAGTTCGCAGTCAGGGAGTATATACGCGAGATCATAACTTTTCTGGAGGAAAAGATCGGCGCCACGACGATGCTTACCTGCGATATACCGTCGGGGTCGACGCAGCTCAGTAGGTTCGGTTACGAGGAGTTCCTCTCCTCAGGCGTGATAGTCCTAGGTCTAACCAATTTGGAGGGGAGGCTCGTCAGGACGCTCTTGGTCAGGAAGATGAGGTGGTCGCAGGCCGATCACTCTGTTTACACCTTCGAGATACTGAAGGGGCGCGGAGTAGTTATCGGGACCACACTACGGTCTCTTCTGTCTAGACAGGGCGGGGCAGGCGTTGCGGGGATGGGCGGGGCGGGGGTTCAGGGAATCTCCACGGGGGGCAGTATATAGGAGGACTCGGAGACCGAGAGCTCCTTCTCGCCCCAAGGATTCCTTGATACTTGGGCGAAGAGGATGGCGATCCTCTCGCCCTCGGCGTGCCTGTCCAGCTCCGCCGCCGCTCTTCCCCAGGCCTTACAGAAGATCGCGCCGGTCTCATCCTTCAGCCAGAAGCTCAGGAGCTCGGCCTCGCCCCTCCTCGTCGCTATACGTGTTATGGGCGACTTCGAAGCCAGCTCTCCCTCTACGGACACCTCAAGCATCCCCGCGGCCAGCCAGCCGATCCTCCTCAGCCTGGGCCTCTCCACCACATCCTCTGCCTCCCTATACTCATCGGGCACCATGACCCAGGCCCTACCGCGCTTCTCGAAATGGAATGCGTCCACATGGTACGTCCCCCCAGGGCGGAGCCCCTTCGATGCGACCCTGACCACCCAGCCCCCACACAGCCCCAAGGCCTCCTCAGACGATAGTTGGCGAGAAATGCTGATGGGGGGGAACACGATCCTTCCCGCCCCCTCCCGAAAGTTTAGGCTGGTCCTCGACGAGCTCGTGAATTTGTCTCTGGACCATCGAGCTCCCGCGACAAGTAACTCTGCGCCGATGGTCAGCGCGTTGATAGACTCTGCCTGCTCTCTCCAGAGGTCCATCTCCACCATCACGCCGTCCCAGCCGAGGAGTATCTCCCTGACTATGCTCTCCTCGCCGCCCACGCGTGCAAGTCGCTTGTCCGTATATCCCAATAGATAGGCTCTGAAGTCGAGCGGACCGCCGGCTCCTATCACAGCATCCATGTCGCTGAAGAGGGATTCGAGGGGCGGGAGCCCTTGCCCGCCCTCCCCTATCTCGGCATGCTCACCCATGTGGAGTTCAACAGAGCCGTCGGGCTTCTCGCGCGTATACGCGTTCATTACCTGCAGCGTAGAGCCAACCCTCACCCTTAGCTTGGCAAGCATCTCGGAGGCCCTCCCCCAGGCGGTCGCGAAAACCTTCCCAGAGGAGTCTCCGAGACGTAGACTCGTAGCTTGGCGCCCGCTGAGGACGGATAGGCCCATCACCCTCGCCTCGATGTTGACTGATCCAAGCCCGCCGACAAGCTTTCCTAAAGGCACTACCGGGGGGCCACGGCTCGACTCTCCGAAGAGTCCCAGCTCTCCGGCGACCATGTAGAGGGCGCCCAGTCTCGTGAGCCGCGGGTCCTCGGAGATCCTCCTCTCGACCTCCTCCTCGATCTCGGACCTCCTCTCCTCGCCCACAATCCTCAGAACCTTTGTCAGAAGCTCCTCGTAGTCCCGCATCAACAGGCCTAGGCTCTAGAGGTGCCTAGGGGTGCTTAAAACCATGAGCCGCGGAAAGGGAGCTCTATGCCGTAAAGCCAGTTCAACAACGCTTTTATACAGCGCTAACTCCACCAAGGCGATGTCAACAAAATCCAGACCGACCGGCGTAACTATCTTGGCGATCCTAGAGATAATCGGGGGGATATTCGCGCTGCTTGCCTCAGCAACGTTCTTCTTGCTCGGCGCGCTGGCTACCGGCATCGAGTTCGATATGGTGGAGGGCGCTCCCTTCATGATGCCGTTTTTAGGTGCCTTAGCAACTCTGGTGGGGGTCGTCTTCATAGTCGTGGGCTTGGTTGCCTTCGTGCTGGCCTACGGTTTCTGGACTGGAAAGGGGTGGGCGTGGATTCTCGGCATAATCTTCGCTATTATCGGCATAGTGTTGGGAGCAGTGAGCCTAGTCGGGAGCCCGGCCAGCATAGTCGGGATAGTGCTGAACATCGTGATCATCTACTACCTCACGAGGCCACACGTGAAGGAGTGGTTCGGGCGGGCCTAACATAGTTAGCCGCGGGACACGCCCCATTTTTTTATTTGACGAACCTTAGCACCTCTAGGGGGTGGTGAACCTCCAGCCCGGTGCCCTCGCGGAGATGTATCGCGCAGACGCTGCTCTCCGTCAATATGGCGTCTACCCGGCTTGACAGGAAGAGGTCGAAGAGCCTGTTCCCCATGGCTAGGGCTAGCTCCCTCCCTAACGGGCCATGCTTCATCCCGAAGGTCCCGGCCATTCCGCAGCATATACCGTCCTCAACCAGCTGGGCATCTAGGCCAGCCTTCTCCGAGAGCGCGATAATGTTGCTAGCTCCCGAGAGGGCCCTCTGATGGCAGGGCACGTGTAAACCGAGCCTCCGCCCGCCGTCATATCTCACCTCGACTGCCCCCCTGTCGACAAGCTCTCGCAGAATTTCGAGGGCCTCGCGAGTACGACCAGCCAGCTCCCTGGCCCTAGGCTCGTCTGGGAGCAGGTAGGGATAGATGTGCCGCAGGGTGTAGGTCGCTGTGGGCTCTATCGAGACCACTTCGTATCCACGGCTGACGTAGGGCCAGAGGAGCTCGAGGTTTCGCCTCGCATAGCGGCGCGCCCCTTCTAGGTCTCCGTACGCGACTAGCGGGTATCCTGAGGAAAGCTGCTCTGGGAGCTCGACCTCGATGTCGGCCAGGTATAGAGCCTTGACGAGGGCCTCCGCTATCTCAGGCCTGGAATAGTTCGCGAAGATATCGGTGAAGACTATGACACGCCTCTGGGGATCGGTGACCCTCCGCCTCATCTTTCTGAACCTCTGCTCAAAGCTCTCTCTCCTGAACTCAGGGATCGCCACAGAGCTATCGAGCCCTATCGCCTTCTCCAGAAGATACCTGAAGATCCTTGAGCGGAGCGCCCAGTTACTGACGGGTGCTGTACGCGAGGCGAGCCCCGCGAACCTTTCATACATCATCATCGCCCGGTTTACGCGTGGATGCCCCATCCTCTCGGCCAGGATCTCTTTTACCCTCGAGATCATGAGGGGGATGTTTATGGAGGCGGGGCAGACCTCTCTGCAGAGGCCGCAGGATATGCAGAGGTGTGAGAAAAGCGCCTTCTCGACGCCGTGGACAGCTAATGTCCACGGTATTCCTATGGGGCCTGGATATATGTGGCCGAAAAGGTGGCCCCCCACGACGCTATACGGGGCGCAGACATTCATGCACGCACCACACCTTATACAGTACAGGGCTTCGCGGAAATAGGGATCCTCCAGCATCCTCGCCCGGCCGTTGTCGAGCAAGACTATGTGGAGCTCTCTAGCTCCCACACCACCCGAGAGCGGCAGCCTCCCCGCCATAACCGAGACATATGTCGTCACCCTCTGTCCAGTCGCCGAGACTCCATGGGCCCTCGCGAGGAGCAGGCCCTCTTCGACCGTCTCGACTATCTTCTCGACGCCGAGGAGCACTATCTGGATCTCCGGTATGCTTGCCACGAGCCTACCATTCCCCTCATTAGTCTCCAGGACCACGGCGCCTATCTCGGCGATGCCTATGTTGGCTCCGTTAAGGCCTACTCGCGCCTCTACGAAGTAGCGCCTCAGCCGCCGCCTGATATAGCTGAGAAGCTCCTTTATGTCGCCGCTCAGAGCGACTCCTGACTCCCTCGAGAAAAGGTCCGCGACCTCTTCACGGGACTTATGTATCGCGGGGAAGACGAGGTGGCTGGGCCTCTCCCGCGCTAGTTGCACTATCCTCTCCCCCAGATCTGTCTCTACGACCTCTAGCCCCCGCTCCTCGAGCCACTCGTTAAGCATTATTTCCTCGCTCGTCAGGGACTTAGATTTAACGAGCCCTGTGGCACCCGAAGCCTTAATTATCCTGAAAATTATCTCGTTGGCCTCCGCCGCGTCACGGGCGTAATGAATCCTTGCTCCGTGCCGCTCCGCGTTTCTGACGAACATCTCGAGAAGCTGTGGGAGCTTCCTTAGGCTCTCCTCCTTGATGCTTCTGACCTCGGACCTAAACTCCTCGAAGTCTGTTATCTCTTGGATGGCCTTCGCCCTGCCCGTAAGCCCTCGAACCATCGCTGCGTAGAGTCCCCTGACAGGCCCCTCTGACAGCCTGCTCTTAACAGCCTCCTCAAGATCTTTAAGGCCAGCCAAGTCTCCGAGCTACACCTCTAGGAAGACCTTGACCGTGTGGGGGCCGTGGACACCCTTCACGAGAGTTAGCTCTATGTCCCCCGTCCTACTGGGCCCAGATATCAGCGTGGCGGTGAAAGGCGCATTCCGGTGCGCATCCCTGATCACCCATCCTATGTCCAGAAGGGAAGGGACTATGGCGCCGGATCTCAAATACGCGAAGTGGATTGGAGGTAGTGAGGAGACCAGCCTGTCCGCGTCGTCGTAGCAGATCTCGAGGATTGACCCCGTCTCGGCCACTCCGGCGGCCGGGAACGTTAGCCCCGCGCCTGCACGCTCGATGAGGTTTAGAGGCCCCTTCGGCGGGATAAGCTCTATTTTCCCCCGAGTCTCTCTCTTGAGAAACTCTAGGACCCTCTGGTCGCACGAGGCCACCGCGAGGGGCATCCCGCTCCTCGCGACCTCCTCCGCTATCTTGGTTAACGCCTCTTCGAGCCCGGCCACCCTCTCGACTTCTCCTCCCTGCTCTTCGAACCTCTCGATAAAGAGCGAGACAGCGGCTGAGTTACTCATCGCGGGTGTGGGGGCTGGCGCCTCTTATAAGTGTCTATCCTCGTGTGAGGTTCAACGAGGAAGCTTTTTAGCCCTTACCTCGGAGGAAGTTACTATGCTGGATGTGCTCGTCAAGGATGAGTATTCCGAGCTCTTCGGCGTGAAGGTCGTTAATGGCAGGCGGGTCGTGGTTGAGGAGCTGATAGAGAAGATAACGAGAGCTGTCCGCCCAGATATCAGTAGGGCTCTCAACTCCCGTAGAATGTGGCTAGAGGATAAGCGGCCCCTGGCCGAGAAGGGGGCCTTCCCGAGCTGGGACAGGGTTTTCAGGGACGCGGACGGCGATTCGAAGAACTTTCGCGAGATAGTGCAGGGACTGATAGACAACTTCCTGGACAGGGACACGCCTCTCCGCTGGAGGCTCAACGAGCATGTCCCCGTGCCTAAGGAGGCCCATCCCTTGAAAAACGCGGGTCTCGAGATCACTGGGCCGTGGTACCCCCTGAGCAGGGCGATCAACCAGATCAACGCCGATGTCGTGACGGCCTTTGAGGATGAGGAGGACGCCTCGCCTGCTTGGTTTGTCCCCAGGGGCTCTGGCCGTAGACACGCCGCGGTCTGGGATGCTAGGATGAACGTGAAGAGGGTGCTGGCGGGAGAGGTGCCGGATGAGTATCGGGAGGGGGGCAAGACCTATAGAATAACGAAGCCGCGTGATAGGTGGCCGGCCGTCTTCCACAGGCTTCCAGGAATCCATCTACTAGATTTCGACGTGCTGCTTGACGGTGAGCCCGTCCCCGCTATAGTTACGTCGGCCGTGATCTATGTCCTTAACAACTTCGAGTCTCTCCGGAGGGCCGGGAGGGGGGTATACTTCTACGTCCCAAAGATCCAGACACCTGAGGAGGCGCTGATCGTCGAGAGGATTCTCAGGATGATCGAGGGCGAGCTCGGCCTAGCCTGCGGCTCGATAAAGATAGCGATGCTCTACGAGGAGGGTGTCGCGGGCCTATACCTGCCCGCCATACTCTGGGTATGGCGCTCGAGGCTGATCAAATCGAGCAACGGGAGATGGGACTATCTCGGGAGCCTGATCGAGATGTGGAAGGATGAGGCCATCTTCCCGGATCCACAGACTATCACGATGAGCTCGCCGAACATGGTGTTATACCAGCGCTACAACGCCCTCATGATGCTTATGGCCGGTCTCAAAGACGGCGAGCCCGAGGCGGCACCGGTCGGAGGGATGGCCGCCGTGATGCTCTACCCGACCACGGATCCATATGGCCGCCACAGGTACAACCCCAAGGCGCTTAGGGACATCAGGCTCGACAAGCTTAGGGAGCGGCTTCTAGGGCTGATCTTCGTGACGGATGAGCCGGTGGGCGGGAAGGTTAGGCTGAGCGACGTGCTTGCAGGCAGGGTGAGGGGGCGCCTATACGACCTGTTCAGGCAGAGCTGGGTCGCGACGAAGGATGAGGCCTACATAGCGGCCGGGACAGAGCTCCTTAAAGCCGACATCTCCCAGCTCCAACGGCTGATAAAAGCTGAGGTCAGGTACGTGGAGGTCGAGGGGCGGCTCTATCCAACGGTCGATAGTGGCTTGACCGGAGAGGAGATGAAGCGGTTCACGAGGCTTGGAGTCCTAGATTCTGAGGGGGATATAGCCCTGTGGGTGATCCCGGCCACGGAGGTCGACTCCCCCGAGAAGCTCTTCACGAGCAAGATCTGGGGCGAGAAGGGCCTCTGGCACGGCCTCTACGATGTCCCGCAGGGCGAGATCACCCCAGAGCACATACAGCACGCCTTCTACATGGCGGCCAACTACGGGTTCCAGGTCTTGAACGGAAACCTCGCAGCGGCCATAGATGACTACGAGCTGGGGCAACGATTCATGAACGACCTCGCGACTTACAGGATCTTCGTCTCATGGCTCTGGACAATAATAAAGCACGGGGCGGCAGTGACGAGGGATGGGTATCTGAGGGGCCCGAGTCTAACAGAGCTTGGCGTCACACCCTCGGTGGACAGGGTCAGGATCGCGAGAGGCGAGAGGTTCCGGGAAGAGACCTTCAAGAGGCTCTGGGAGCTCCACAACGAGTGGGTACGAGAATTCTACAGGGACTATGATAGGATCGTTGCGTCGAGGATCGTATCGCGGATCGCCGGCGAGGGGGCTGTATCGGGGGAACTGGTGGAGCGCGTCTCCCGTATCCTCTCCCACACATACGCCGCCGGCCCCTTCAGGAGCCTTTCCCCGAGGGAGGCCGCGACAGCTGTGGCCGAGTTGCTCAACACTTCTCCGAGCCAGGTTGAGGGGGAGATAACTGCCGGGGCTCCCCGGTTCGACCGATCCGAGGCCGCGGTGACTATGGAGATGCTCCTCAAGCAGCTCACTTCCCCCCGATACATCCAGCACAGCGCCAGGCTCCTTTTTGTCCTCGCCGGCCTCGAGGATTCGGAGAGGTCCATGGTGATGGAGGCTGTCTTCAGCCCCTCTAGGGACTGGGTGGTGGACCAGGTTAGGAGAGCCGTGTTGCCGTCTAAGGCTCTCAGGATCCACGACTACGTCTACGACTATTGGGGCGTATAGAGCTCGCGCTAGCCGTCCGTCGTCCATATAGATCCGTCACCGGGATCCAGACGACCATCCTCGACTCGCCCCTGTTGGCCCACGCATAGTAGGGGATTGCGACGGCCTTCACCCTCTTAAGGCCGACGGGGTACTCGTCCAGAGTCGTGTAGAGGCTGCGGCTCATCATCCCTCTACCGGCTGAGCGGGCATCGATCTCAAGCGTCACCAACCCGCCGAGAAGGTCTCGCCGAGGCTTCTCCCTTATCTTTGCTTCTCGGGTCAGGAAGATATCCCGCGGATCGACGGGATTGTCGACGCTCTCGAGGCAGTATATCAGGGGCCCCCTCCGGATCGCGACCTTCGAGACGTTATTTCTGACATAGTGGTGCGAGGTGACTAGGCGCGGCCCGACCGGGAGCGCTAGCTTGACCAGATCAGATCCACGCCACCTTCTCCTCACCTCTAGGTAGTATGGTCCGCGAGGCCGGAATACTCTGCCATCAAACTTGATCACCCCGCCCGATGACCAGCCCGGTATCCTCAGAAACAGGGAGAACGTCGAGGGCTGCTCAGGCTCCACGGTGATCCTCACCAGGCCGCTCCAAGGGTAGTCCGTCTCCTGGGTGATCTTCACAATAGTTCCATCCAGAGGGATGGATGCCCTGCTCGAGCAGTAGAGATGTATCCAGACGCCTCTACCTGATGCGCCGTAGAGATAACCAGGCAGGGAGGCGAGAAGTCGGGCAACGTTGGGAGGGCAGCAGGCGCATCTGAACCATGGATCTCGCGAGTATCCGCCGCTAGACTCGAGCGGGTTCATATAGAAGTAGCAGGAACCGTCGAGGGATATCCCGGGAAGAACTGCGTTGTATAAGGCTAGCTCCATAACGTCGGTGAACCTGGCTTCACCCGTGGAGAGAAGCATCCTCCAGTTCCACATGAAGCTAGCAACGCCCGCGCATGTCTCGGCGTAGGCCCTCTCGTTGGGGAGCTCGTAATCAACACCGAAGGACTCGGAGACGTATCTCGAGCCAGCGGCACCCGTCACATACATCTTGCGCTCCACAAAGTTCCGCCAAACCCTCTCCATGACCATCAGCAGCTCCTTCTCACCTGTCTCGAGGTAGAGGTCTGTGACGCCGCAGTTCAGGTACAGCGATCTGACGGCGTGTCCCGCTATTTCCGCGAGCTCCCGGACCGGGGCATGGTCCACGAAGTATTCAGGCCCACCGTATAGCTGGTAGAGGGTGCTGCTCAGCTTGTCTTCCGCGTCCGGCCTTAACCTCCCTTTACCTCTCTCGTCTACGAAGAAGGCCGCTTTCCTGAGGTATTTCGACTCACCGGTCTCCCTGTAGAGCTCGACGAGAGCCATCTCTATCTCGGGATGGCCGCAGACACCCGCGATCCCGTCTGGGCCGAAAGTCTCGTTTATCAGATCGGCAAACTTGAGAGAGGCCGAGAAGAGGCGCGTCTCTCCTATCGAGCGGTGGAGCGCTATAGCGGCCTGTATGAGGTGCCCCGCACAGTAGAGTTCGTGGTCGAAGGTGAGGTTTCTCCATCTCTTAGATCGCTGCCCATGATGCTCCGTGAAAAGATAGCCGTCAGGCTCCTGGGCCGAGACAACATCCCCTATGACGCCCTCGACGAGGCCCCTGATCTCCGCGTCACCCGACCTAGCGAGATAGAAGCCACAGGCCTCGAGCCATTTGTAGAGATCCGAGTCGTCGAAGGGGTAGAGCGAGCGGCTGGGACGCTCCAGAGTTCTTCCGGAGGCCCATCTGAACCTATTGATCCTGTCGCTCTCCTCTAGCATCTGGTACTGATGAAGCAGCGCAGACCTCAGCGTTCCTCCGAGCCACATCTCCCAGAACCCGCCTGTTACGAGAACTCTCTCGATAGGGATAGGCCTCATGACGGCGAAGGGGCTGCTAGAGGCTTCGACGACGTTGACTACCACGATCCCGGGGTTGTGGGTGTAGATGTTAAAAGTTTCCCTATCCTTGCCGAGACGGATCGATGGGTGGCCTATCCCAGATGGGTATATGAGGATGGTGCTGTGTCGTCTTCGCGTGAACGGTCTTACTGAGACGCCTGTCATTGTCCTGAATCTTAAGACGTATAGGGAGGCTCTCGGTGAGGGTGCTGAGAGGCTCGCAAGGATCGCCGCAGAGGTCAGGGAGGCTGAGGGGGTCAACATAATGGTCGCGGTGCCGCAGACAGACATCTACAGGGTCTCCAGCTCGGTCAGGATCCCTGTGCTCGCACAGCACGTGGATCCTAGGGAGCCCGGTAGCTGGACGGGACACGTGCCCCCAGAGGCTGTTAAGGCTTCCGGAGCAGTCGGGAGTCTCGTGAACCATTCGGAGAGGAGATTGACCCTGGCCGATATCGGGGCCAGCATAGCTAGGCTCCGAGCGCTGGGGCTCCTCTCTATCCTCTGCACCGACACACCCGAGACATCTGCGGCGGGCGCCGCGTTGGAGCCGGACATGCTGGCGGTTGAGCCTCCAGAGCTCATAGGCACGGGCATACCCGTCTCGAAAGCTAGGCCAGAGGTAGTCACCAAGACGGTTGAGCTTGTGCGGCGGATCAGCGAGAGGGTGGTTATCCTGTGTGGAGCCGGAATCTCTGCCCCCGAGGATGTCGCTAGAGCGGTGGAGCTGGGGACGGGGGGCGTCCTGCTCGCCTCGGCCTACGTGAAGGCTAAGGACCCCAAGAGTCTCCTGATAGACATGGCCAAAGCCGCGCTCTCAGCCTCTAGGCGCTAGTCTCCCACCTTATGCTGAGGAGAGGGACATAGCTGCTCTGAGGATCAATGGAGGCAAGCTCCTCCTCGACCTGTAGCACTATCTCGAGTGGCCAAGAAGGGACCTGCTGGAAGAAGTAGCTATACTCTCCGTCTCCCCTCGAGATGGTTACCGGTGCCCCCCCGCTGGTAAGGGCTGAGATGTGGGGATAGGAGATGAAGCTTTTTCCGTCGCCGCTTGACGAGAGGTGGAGCCTGATAAGGGTGGAGCCGGAGCTGACACTAAGCTTGATGTTCTCCGGAGAGAGCTTCGTCAGCTCGAACCATACGTTCATCGTCAGGTTGCTGTCCACCTTTAGGCTGGTCGTTAGAGGGAGTAGTCTATTATCACTACTCTTAACATATGTGCTGTAGCTCCCACTAGGGATCACGAGTCGCGCAACCCCCCTCTCATCAGTAACGGCGGTCTGATGACCCACCGCCACTAAGGCCCCGGCATCGGGCCGCCAAACACCGTTAAGCTCCATAACCCAAACCCTCACGACGACCTCGTGTGAAGACACTAACACGGGGCCTCTGAGGGATAAGCCTCTGAACGCCTCGGCCCTCCCCTGATAAGCGGCGAACGCGACGAGTAAGAGGGCTAAGGCCGCTGCCAGCAGTAGGAGGAGCCTGACACGCATCAGGGGCCTAGCCTCTTTCGGTCGCTTTAAGGGTAGTGTCCAGATAAGAGGGTTTATATAGTTGGGAAGGCTTCAGATAGTCGCCTAAGTCGGGAAATAGCCACCCCCTCAACAATATCCAAAGCCTTATACGGACACTACCCTTGAGAGGTTCAGGAAGACATATATATAGCGACGCATAACCATAGGAAAGTGATAGTGCGGCTCCTGTATTTATAACTTCGATGTAAGCGGGTATCCGTATAGTGTTGTTTGTCCTTTTCCTCTGAATATTACCTCGTTGCCCCGTAGGTCTAATTGTATAAGAATCCTGACATGTTGTAGTCCTAATAACTGCTTTATCTTTGATTTTTCTTTTCTTATTTCTCCTATCTCTTTTTTGAGGCCGTCTATGTTTGTTAGGGCGTAGCATCTCTCTCGGGATTATCATTTCCTTTGTAGTCTTTATATATCCTGGCAATAGTTCACGGGAGCCCTCGATGAAGAATAGTATGTGGCCGTCCATCTCCTCTTCTGGCCTGTGGTGAATCTCCCCCACCTTCACGCTTCACTTTAAGCACCTAGAACACCGTGGGTAGATAGACCCTGACATCGATACCTATATTGAGAGGGTTTGAGGAGGGGTGGGCTGCTGATGCGGGTTCTGGAGAGGATGCAGGCCAGTAGGTTCTACAGACTCGCAAGGCCATACGAGGTTGAGACGGATGGCGAGGAGGTGGGCTGAGTGATACGATACTACGCGGATGTGCATAGAAGGGCGAGGAATGGTGAAGGGCTCAGAATAACCTACACAACGGACGGGGTTACTTTCAGGAACGCCGACAGCTTCGCAGATATTCCGGCGGAGCATGGAGACAGGGTGTTCGTTGATACATTGCCTGTCCAGCATACGGACGGTGCGATAGAGCTACTGCGGCGGGGAGTGGAGGTCTATTATCTTAGGAGACTTACACTGCTTAAGAAGGTACGCGAAGAGAATAAGCTCCCGAAGAGTACTAGAGGAGACATTAAAGCGTTGATGAATATCGAGGAGAGGTGGTTCAGGAGGGCTTCCGCGGACTTTCTGATTATGCGTAGGATGATACTCACTTACAGGACGATGATGAAGACGCGTCAGCAGCTATTCAACAAATACAAGGCATTATCGGAGTCTGAGAGGAATGTGTTGAAGCCAGCTATCAAGTCGTTGGAGGGGCAGATGGATGAGGTGGCGAGGATGATTGTCGAGGAGACTGGTAAGAGATACCCGGCCTACAATATACTTATCAGGGAACTGGGGATTAGCGATAGTCTGGCTGGTAGGGAGGCTCTGGCCGAGCTGTTGGTGTATGCCGATTTCGTCGATAGTCCTCTGAGGGGGCTGAAGAAGCTTATGGGACTCTACAAGTCGATTAGGTCGTCGAAGAGGGAGCATTGGAGGTTATATGATGGTAAGTTGCATCAGGCGGCCAGCAGGCTGGCTATAGCATACTACAGAATGACGCCAAATGGGAGACAATGCTGGGAGCTGGTGAAACAGATAAAGCAACTGGTGACGGCCCAGACACCGGGATGAGAAAGCCCCCGGCAGCAAGGGGAAAAACCCCAGAACTATGCACACCGGGGGCTGCTGCTTTATAATCGCCGGAGAATATTCTCCGGCGGGCTAAACACTTATAATCCCGGTGTTTGGGGTTCCTAGACTTGCTGCTGGGTTCCGCGACTAGGATCAACCCCTCCCCCACTCTTTCCTACATTCCATATTCCGGGTATAGAGGTAGTGTCCGGATGAGGTGTTATGTTTTAGGGCTGGGTGTTGTGTCTTGTTTGTATTGATGTTGTGGCCCTGGTCTCTGGTTGTTTTAGGCGTAATAAAAGTGGGGAATTGAAAACTCTCGCAACTGCTGTACACGTTCTATGGTGGCTGTATGGTACCGATGGGCTCTGGAGAGAGCAGCAAGAACAGGAGGTGAGTGAAAAATGCTTATCCGGCAAGTGTTTGGATCCCTGAGCCGAGTATTTTACTCTGTCAATCCTTGTTTTTTCAGCGAAAAGTTAAAATATAACGCCGTTATAGGGGAGGCCGTATGAATAAGAAGAGGATGATCTGGGCGATCTATGTCTTCGGCATCCTTTCCGTCGCTGCGCTAATCACCCTCTACTGGTTTCCGCACCTGATCTTCCCCGCCGAGCGGGTCGAGAAGCTCATAGTCACTGTTCAGCCTGTCCAGAACCCCATAGATCTGAAGGCCGCATCGGAGGAGCTGCGGGAGTACCTGGAGAAGAAGACCGGGATTCCAGTAGAGATCTATATCCCGACTGACTACGCCCAAGTCATAGAGGCCCTCAGGTTCGGGAACACCCACGTCGCCATGATGGGCTCCTGGCCGGCCTATCTGGCGGTCAAGAACGCTGATGCGGAGGTGCTTCTAGCTGAGGTCAGGACGGTGGCGATTGATGGCGAGAAGGTCAACGCGACCTTCTACTACTCCTACTGGATCGTTCCGATGGACAGCCCATATCAGTCCCTCTCAGACCTACGCGGCAAGAAGGTATGCTTCCCGAGCAGGGTCTCGTCCTCCGGCTACCTCGCGCCCCTAGCGAGAATGGTTGAACTCGGCCTACTGGAACGCAAAGACGGGAGGCCCGTAGACTCCGCCGCGTTCTTCGGCGAGGTGATCATAGGCGGCGGCTATGGCCAGTGCTGGGAGGCCCTTAAGGCAGGGCATGTTGATGTGACTGTTATCGCGGGAGACGTTTCTTACAGCCTCTATGCAGAGGCTATGTCCAGCTCGAGGGTGCTGGAGACGCAAGGCCCACTCCCGTCTCACGTGGTGGTGGTCGCGAGGGATCTTTCGCCTGAGCTGAAGCAGAAGATAAAGGACGCTTTCCAGGGACTGTCCGACCCCCAGTATAGCGAGCTGATGAGACGCTTTATCTCGGCCCTTTTCGTGGGTTTCGAGGAGAGAAACACCGAGGAGCATCTCACCTCCCTGGACCGCTACCTCGAGCTCACGGGGCTAGGCTATAGTTGAGTGGCTGTATCATCGAGGCCAAGAGAATATGGTACTCATACAGGCTAGACAACCACGTGCTGCGGGACGTATCGCTCGGGGTTGAGCCCGAGAGAATCTACATGGTGTTCGGGAGAAGTGGTGCAGGGAAGACGACACTCCTCAAGATACTTAAGGGGATCCTAAAGCCTGATAGGGGCGATATCCTATTCAGGGGCCAGCCGCTACACTCCGTGGAGGTTGCCAGAGCAGCTTTCAGGGCCGTCGGATACATTCCCCAAGGATTCGGCGTAGTGTCAAGCATGACGGTCCTGGAGAACGTGCTTGTGGGCGCCCTCTCGCGGGTACCTGTCCTGCACTCCATCCTGGGCCATTTCCCCGAGGAGGAGGTTCGGCGGGCAGAGGACCTGATCAAGCAGATGGCGTTGGAGGAGTATCGCGACACTAGGGTCTCCCAGCTGAGCGGGGGGCAGCGTCAGAGGGTCGCGATAGCCCGGGCCCTGATGCAGGATCCCCAAGTTATACTTGCGGACGAGTTCGTCAGTCAGCTAGACCCTATAACGGCCACGGAGGTCCTCGACATCTTCAGAACACTCGCCGACAAGAAGGGGATATCCACCGTCATAACCACCCACGACATCCACCTAGCCACGAGATACTCCGACGAGGTCATAGTCCTTAGAAAAGGAGCCGTATCCTATCAGCGCGACGGCAAGGGAGCCACTGTTGAAGATATAATCAGAGCGATGTAGCGGTGGAATAGGGGATGAAGTGGAGGATAGCCCTAGCCGCCCTGTTCGTCTTCTCCCTATGGCAGACCGGCTTCTTCGACCTCTCAAGGCTCTCCAAGATCGCCAATCTCTCCCCATTCCTATCCCGAATGTTCCCCCCGGACTTCTCGATACTTCTCCAAGTACTGTCAGCCGTTTATGAGACCATCGTGATGGCCATAGCCGGGACCATGATAGGCGGAGCAGTGTCACTCGCGTTGGCGGCCCTCAGTGCCAGGCAGGTCTCTCCGCGGCCTGTAAGGACTTTCTTCCGCGCCCTTCTCGCCCTAGTGAGGACGGTGCCGGCGATACTCTGGGCGCTGATCTTCGTCGTCATAGTGGGCTTCGGCCCCCTCGCCGGGGTTCTGGCCCTGAGCCTCTATACCGTGGGCTATCTTGGGAAGCTCTTCTACGAGTCCTTCGACTCCGTGAGCAGTGAGGTCCTGGAAGCAGTTAGGAGCGTTGGTTCAACGAGGATACAGCAGCTCCGGTACGCCATAATCCCCGAGTCGGCCAACTACCTGATAAGCCAGACCCTCTTCATCTTCGAATACAATGTGAGGGCCTCGAGCATAGTGGGGCTGGTGGGAGCCGGCGGGATAGGATACCTGATAATCGCGCAGGTCCAGTCGCTCCAGTACAGCGGACTCCTCACCACAATACTCGTCCTTCTATGCTTTGTGCTAGGTCTGGATGCCCTCAGCTCAAGGATCAGGGCAAGGTTCTTCGCGTGAGAATTCGTGGGGCCGGCCGGATTTGAACCGGCGACCTCCGCCGCGTCAGGGCGGCGTCATAACCGCTAGACCACGGCCCCGGCCACACGATCAGGTAGCCTCTCCTTCTTTTATAACTTAGCGGGCCGTCTGCGTCTAGACTTTTCTGGCGTGGCAGTCGACCTCCAGATTAGGTAGGCTGTCGATCCTGAATCGGCGCTCCAGGCTCATTACCGTGCAGGCCCAGTAACGGCTGTTTAGGTCACATCTCCAGGCCCTAGTGACGCCTACGACCTTTCTCCTGACCATTAGCCCCTTCGGGTGTACATGGAAGGCCCACGTATCGTGGGGCTGGTCCCTCAGCACCCTGCTCTGCTTCCCGATGAAGACTTTGTAGCGCTCTAGCTTCTTCTGGTGGTACTCCCTAAGCCACTGCTCAAGGCTCAGGTCAAGGACTTCGACGGGGCCGCCCCTCTCGATCACCGCCGCTACATGCTGGTCCTCCATGTAGAGGCATAGGTCGCCCGCCGTGGCTATGAGGGAGGTCGTCCAGAGTGTCGCTGGGACGCGTATCTGGAACTCGTAGAGCGCGATGACGGAGAAGGCGTCGGGCCTGTGGCACCTGACGCTCTTTACGAGGCTCGAGGCATCCTCCTCGTCCTCGCCCCCCATAAGGTTGATTTTCAGGAAGTTTAGCCGACCCCTGCATGGCCATGTATATGCCACGAACTTAGCGCCGCCTACACTTCCCACGATCCTCAGCCCCTGGTGACCCCCTACTGCCGCCTCCCCCCTGCCGAGAATCTCCCACTTGTCTTTCTCCCTGCTCTTTACCAGCCTATCGACCCAGCCCCCGAGATCGGGAAACCCGTAGCCCCTGGATCTGTCGACTATAAGCTCGAGCCTCGGGTACCCCTGGTCCGTGAAGATTGAGTAGGAGCTCTGTGGGCCGACCCTCTCGGCGGTCAGGCGTAGCGACGGGGGGGCGTGGAGCTCGATGCCGCGCCAGCCTATCAGGGCCTGTACCCGCTCCTCGGATCCGCTAGACAAGGCCTATTAGCAGCATGACGGTGAAGGCTGAGACCCAGGCGGCGAGAGCCTTCCTCATCCCAAGACCATAGACCACGTTCAGCGCGTATGCGCCGATTCCCGAGACCCAGAGCCAAGCAATAGGGGAGAGAAGCCTCCTGATCGTGCTCAGCATTACCTCCTCCTCGCTCATCTCGGAGAGGCCTATGAAGGTGGCGTCGATGTAGTTGTAGGAGGCCACGTTGTAGGAACTCCAGTTAAGAAACTGCGGGACCACAAGAGAGATATTGAAAGGTATGGCAAGCCTGCCCCTGTCGACGATCTCGCCCTCGCTGAAGATGATCCCTGACAGGATCACCCTCTGACGGTCGCTCATCAGAAGAGCCCTCTTCTGCTCGTCTGAGAGCCCCGTGAGGTTTATTCTCATACCCGACTCATCAAGTATCTCAGCCCTCAGAGACGACACGTATACTCTGGGGCTTCGGATCAGCGACCCGTTGAGCACCAAATCGCTCCTGACCCCCTCCGGAACTTGGACGCCGAAATACTCCCCCATCACGATGAACTCACTGAACCCTACGTCCCTTGCTTCGTAACCATAGAGGACGATGGTGGAGGAGGGCGTGTAAAGGCTCACGAGGGATGCGGCAACTATGAAGAGTAGGAGGATCAGGAACGCGTTCATGACAGCCGAGAGGATGCTTATCATGTTCCCCTGCTTCTTTTTGAGAACTATGCCGAAGACCCAATACAGCCCGATAAGCACGCCGAGCGAGAGAAAGAAATACGCTATCTGCCTCGCTATGACGAAGCGCGTGTCCACCGTGGGAGTCGGCACCTTCAGCTTAAAGACACTAACTATCTCTATCCTAGGAAGGGAGACCAAGATATCCAAGGAGATGCTCGCGGCAACCGCGAGGACAAAGAATAGAAAGGCTATAGATATCCTCGGGTTCTCGGCTATCTCCTCGACAACCTTTCTAGGCCTTAGGATTATCCTTACGGGTCTCGTGAAGGCCGCGGCGATCGACATCTCTTACCGCCCTTTATCCTCTCTCTCCCGCTCCATTGCGTTGAGCCTCGATGAGGGGCCTGGCCTCCTCTATATACTTAGCCCTACCCTCCGAGGTGATAGCTCTCCAGATCAGGACCTGCTTCCTCAGGTCGTCGGCGAAGAAGTATGACTGGATCACCCAGAGGGAGTCTGAGCCGCTGGTCTTACTCATCACGAGTTCAAACTGGTATCTCTTGGCCGCTTCCTCGTATCGCGAATAAATCTCTACGTGTTGGTTGATGCCCTGCTCATAGGGGGCGAGAGAGACGTCAAGCGCGAGCCTTAGTACGCCATTATCGACGCTCGCGGGCTGCTCAGCCCTCCTCACAGTGAAGTTAGGCTTCTCAGCGCCCGCGCCCTGGTAATACTCATAGAGGAAATGCATGAAGGCCGCGGCCTCGTCGAGTGCGTCGACGCTGAGGGGGAGCGGCAGAGACCACACACCTTCCTTGGGCTTTGTCGGGGGCTTCCACCTCCTCTCTAGGGAGGGTGTCACGAGCATGGCCGCCATCCTAGATGGGTAGATCGACGCCAGCATCGCGGCGATGATCACTATCCCGAGGGAGAGCATGATGAAGATCGAGGCATAGTTAAGCGTGTAGCCCTGTGGCAGAATGCCTATGTCTATGAAGATCCTGTTAAGGAAGAATCCGAGCAGATAGCCTAGCAGCGCTCCGAGGGAGGCGTAGACAGCTGACTCTACCAAGAACAGGAAGCTCGAGCCCAGCGGCGGAAGGCCCAGCACTGAGTAGACGCCTATCTCCCTCCTCCTCTCAACGACACTCCCCATCAGGTTGATTACCGTGTTGAGGGCGCCTATGACTATGAGGGCCGGCACGATTTCCCAGCCGATCGCCTTAAAGCTGGAGACCCTCGAGGCCCTATACGTCGCCCCCTGCTCCCCAACATAGATCGCCAGGTCCGTCGCCATGCTGAGGTCCTTCGCCAGCAGCCTGACGTCATCCGATGACGTGTTGGGCCCTGGGTAGATGTTGTAAGACGCCACATAGCCCCCAAACAGAGTAACTATATCGAACGGGGCGATGACGAGCCTGTCCCAAGGGAGTGGCGGCGGCGTCTGCTGGGTTGGAACAGTGGCCGCGAATGCCACCGATCCCACGTAGTAGGGGTTGATCGGCGCGACGGAGAACCCGCTTATCTCGCGGAGAGCTTCAGCCTCCTGCGCCGAGAAGATTCCGACAACCTTGAACCCGATCCCCATGAGATACACCGTGTCCCCCACCCTGAGCTTTAACGCCTCAGCCATCACGTCGGGCACCAGTATCTCGTAGGAGCGGGCGCCGCTGAAAGACGAGCCTCCCTTAACCAGATTCCTCATAGTCAGTTGAACGTCTTGAGGTGTGAGACCGAGTATCGCGTGGATGTTGTACGCTTGCTCCATGAGCGGGTCCTTGCTAACCGAGAGGACAGGCCCTATGTTCGGGTATATGGAGACGGGGTATAGCCAGGCGCGGGGAGCGACAATCATCCCCCTCTGCTCGTAGGCCTTCAGCGCCTCAAGACCCTCGACGCCCATGACACCGCCGACTGGGATGGCGTAGCCGATCCTCGTAGACACGCCGTCCATGGGTGCCTCCTGCGGCAAGTCCGGGAACATGATCTCTACGGAGGGGGCAACAGAGGTGAAGACGGATAGGCCGAGAGTCACTCCAATTATGGAGCCTAGGACGAGGGAGGTTCTCAGCCTCCTGCGTCTCATGTTCTCGAGGGCCGTGTTGTAGGCCACGGCGGCGATGCCGACCCTGCCTATCTCCATGACGTGGGACCCTAGGAGGCGGTAGGAGATGCTTTTCCTCACCCTCTCGACCTCATTGCCGAGAACCGAGATAACGATGAGGTAGAGAATTATCGTGAGGAGGCCGAAGACCGCCATTATCGCCGTGCTCATGACGGTGAAGGCGGGATGGACTAGGGTGAAGAGGAGGAAGAGTACCCCCCCTATGGCGACTATCATGAGGAGCCTCCTCCGGCCCTCCGCGTGTAACGTAAGCCTCTCCATGAAGACGCTACTTATGACGACTAGGGTGATGAAGAAGAGGCTCGTGTTAGAGGAGTCGTTGATGAGGCCCATAACCTCGTTGTACGCCCTGTAGGACCATCCCCAGGCCAGAATAGAGTACGACTGGAAGAGAGAGTACTTCTTCTCCTTCAACGCTTCCTCCGCTAGGGAGAGATACTTCTCGGCCTGCTCGAGCTTCTGCTCGACGCTCAATGTTCTTACGCTTCCCCTCCCTAGGGAATCATACCTGTACTTGCTTATGCTGTACATGTCGAGCGCTATCCTATAGGCCGTGTGGTGTATAGTTGTCTCTCGCCTAGGAGAAAATCCCACGCCCTCCATCTTCGCCGGCGTCGCGTTGACTAGCGCTATGAATGGAACCCTAGATAGAGCCACTCCTGTCCCGCCGAGCCGTCCCAGCACCATGAACACGTCCCCAGGCTGCGTGAATACGACTCCCACCGGCTGATACATGTTAAAGTACACACCGTAGAACAGCAGGTCGCCCTTGATGATGAAGTTCAGAGGAATGACCGTAGCTCCGGCGGTATGGTACCATCCCCCTCCGAGCCCCGCCTGGCCGCCGGTCGCCACAGTAGCCCAGCCCGCGAGGTGGCTGTCAGGGATCAAGGCAGGCCTAAAGTTTGGTAAATCTATCAGGTCAAACAGCTGTGTGGGGATGGCTCTGAAAACGACCACTGAGACCTCGTCGTATGGGGCTAGCGGCGAGACTGTGGGCACGATAGATCTGGCCCCATATATCCCGAGGTCAGGGGCGTAGATGATCTCACCCGTCTCCTCGTTGAAGCCCCAGGCCTCGACGAAGTATCGGCTTCCGGGGACGAATGGGTAGGGGACGAGGCCCTTGACGGTGAAAAAGCCGTTCTCGTCGGCAAAGGCCATCATCTTGTTAAACGGGTAGGGGAGTGGCCAGTAACCCGAGCTAAGACCCACTCCCACGGCGGTTCCGCCACCAGGCCCATAGACCACCGAGGCGGTGGGGGTGAAACCGACATAGACCCTGACCAGCAGGTTGGGCACAGGCCGGTACCATCCCACCGAGGCGTTGTACGTCGTGACCCTTCCCCTGAGCTCTATGAAGCCCGCAAACTCAGCAAACCCGCCAGGCTCGACGAACACTCTAACCGGAGAGACGCTCTGCCAGTTGATACCGAGCTCCCGCTCGTTGAGGAAGGAGTCTATGATGTGGGAGATGGCGTATATCTGTGGTTTCAAGGACGCTAAGTCGACCAGAGCCGAGTCACTTACCGGCGTCCCTATCCAGTGCCTAGATGTCTGGGAGGAATGGATCGTGAAGGCGATTCCGCGAGTCTGCTCAGCAGGTTCTGTGTCGAGCATAAAGGGGTACTGCTGCGACCCCCAATACATCCCGTTGGTGAAGAACTCCGCCACGAAAGAGGAGGGGTCGACGTTCACCATCTTCCTCATGCTTGAGACGAATTCTGGGTCATGGATATAGCTCGTGAATACCTGCTTCCTAATCCAAGCATATCTCACAGTTATCCCTCCCGCGTTACTCGTAGTAGCATAGAGGCTTAACGAGCTCCCTCGAACAAGGTCGAGACCTCTTCCGCGAGGATCTAGATCTCCTATTCCGATCATCATCATGGGCCTGAGCTTCCCGGCCTCCACATCTTTAGAGAAGTAGAACTCGTCCACAAAGCTCCGAGGCCCCTCTAGCCCCTGCCAGTGACCGCTAAAGAATATGAACCACGTATTCCAGAGCGGTTTTTCCTCAGCGTAGTGTCTCGCAAGCTCGAGAAGCACGGCTGGTGCTATGGCCTCCATCGAGCCAGGAGAGAGGGCGGGAACCGCTGACCAGCTGTCGAACCTGGCGGCGAGGAATATCGCCTCGGGCCTCTCTGAGTTCCTGCCTTCCAAGACTCCGATGACGTTGTAAGCGGTTTTCTCCTCATAGCGTATATTGGCGTGGACTGTGGCTCTGGCACCCTTTTCCGCGAGACTGATCAGCTTCTCGCCGGTCTCCCTCTCCACGTAAAGCCTCGGGAAGTTGATAGGAGCGTCTACGAACTTCTTAATGGATTCGAGGTATGGCGGCACGGTGTGTGGCGCGATGAATACGACCGCTTTGGCGCCAAGCTTGGCCGCGTTGATCCAGTTGGACCCGCTGAGATAATCCATCAGCACGACTGCCCCGTCCACATCCTTACCGTCGAAGTCCTCCAGCTCTCCCCTCCCGACGTAGATCAGGTGGCCCGTGACTCCCTCCCTAGGCGTTCTAGAGGCCTGGACACCGTTGGGCCAGACCGCGAACGCCTCGAATCTTGATTCTACACCGTCAACCTCAGCCTTGATAAACGACCCATGATCTATAGGCACGATGACGCTGTAGTTGTGTAGTATCACTTTAACGCCCCTCATTCTGAGCTGTTCGGCTATGTAGCTAGTAGCGTCATAGTGTCCGGGATACCCTGTGACGCGGCTACCAAGACCGGCCAGATAATTGATGTGAGCCATGACGGCTTCTAGATTGATATCGTCTGGACCGATTTTAGCGAGCGATGCCTGCTGCCCAGTCGCGGTCTGTGTAAAAAGAGAGAGAGCAATCAGGATCGATAGGATTGTTATGATCAGAGAGGTTGATGCCTCCTTCCCCCTCTTTAGCGACATGTTAGTGACCCTTCCATACAGGCTTTTGACGCGATTTATCAATTTTTCTGGCTACCTCTTAAACCTCGTTCATCCCTTCCTAACAGCACTATCAAAACTTTTAAGCCGCGGAAAATTCTTTGTGCCGAGGATTATGAAGGAGATAAAGGTGGGGATTATCGGTAGTGGAGGAATTGCTCAAAACGCGCATATTCCTAGTTTCCAGAAGATAGAGGCTGTCAAAGTTGTCGCCTGCTGTGACGTAGTCGAGTCGGTCGCCATGAAGGCTGCAGAGAAGTTTGGGATCCCGCGCTACTACACTGACTATGCGAAGATGCTCGAGAAGGAGAAGCTTGACGCGGTTAGCGTCTGCACCCCTAACGCCCTACATAAGGAGCCGACGATTCTCGCCCTTGAGAGCGGTGCCCATGTGCTGGTTGAGAAGCCCATAGCGACTAGCGCTGAGGACGGCGCTGCCATGGTCCGCGCGGCCAAGAAGGCTGGAAGGATACTGATCGTGGGGTTCCAGGAGAGGTTTAATCCCTATGGGATGGTAATAAAGAGGTTCGTTGAGAGCGGCGATATCGGGTGGCCTTATTACGTCAGGGCGATCTATCTGAGGCGGAGAGGTGTCCCTACCTGGGGATCCTTCTTGGACAAGAAGCTTCAGGGCGGGGGGGCCCTCATCGATATCGGAGTCCACGCTCTGGACCTGGCTATGCATCTCCAAGGGTTCAAGAAGCCTGTTAGCGTTCTGGGAAAGGTCTACACCTTGTTCGGGAAGAGTGAGGAGGCTGCGCAGGCCAACGCGTGGGGGCCTTGGGATACCACGAAGTTCGAGGTCGATGACAACGCTCTCGGGGTTGTGAACATGGAGGACGGGTCGACGCTTATACTCGAGGTCTCTTGGGCGAACCACTTAAAGTCCACTGGATCCTTCAACGTGACCATCAGGGGCACTAAGGGAGGCGCCCAGCTCGACCCGCTCGAGATATACATGGACAGGAACGGGACCTCGATAGACGCGACTCCGGTCCTCCACGGTAAAACACCTGATTGGAGGGACCAGTCCGCCATGAAGATCCGGAGGTTTGTGGAGTCGATAATTGCTGAGAAGCCGCTCTACGCTCCAGGTGAGGAAGGCGTGATTGTGCAGGCGGTGATAGACGCGATATACAGGTCATCCCAGACGGGGAGGGTGGAGCCCGTTAAGATCCCACCCATGTAAGCGGGGGACTTGCAGGATATGCAGTACGTCAATCTGGGTAGGAGCGGGCTAAAAGTCTCCAAGATCTGCCTGGGATTCCTCTCCTTCGGAGACGCGAGGAGCTGGATGGTGGGGTTCCAAGATGCTAAAAAGGTCTTCGAGAAGGCTTGGGACCTCGGGATAAACTTTTTCGACACGGCCAATGTCTATTCTCGCGGAAGATCTGAGGAGATTCTCGGGCAGCTCCTAGAGGGGAGGAGGGAGGACGCTGTCGTTGCCACGAAGGTGTTTGGGGAGATGGGGCCCGGCCCTAACGACCGCGGCCTCTCTAGGAAGCATATCATGTGGCAGGCGCGGGAGTCCCTTAGAAGGCTTAACACGGACTACATCGATCTCTACCAGATACACCGCTGGGACTACGACACCCCCATCGAGGAGACGCTCAAGGCCCTAACGGACCTCGTAAACGCGGGCAAGGTCCTCTACATTGGCGCTTCGAGCATGTGGGCCTGGCAGTTCACCAAGGCTATCTATATCAGCAGGATGCGCGGCTACGCCGAGTTCGTCAGCATGCAGAACGTCTACAACCTCCTCTACCGTGAGGAGGAGCGCGAGATGATACCTTTCTGCAAGAGCGAGGGCATAGCAATCATCCCCTGGAGCCCCCTAGCCGTAAGCGTCCTCTCCGGCAGGTACTTGGTGGGCGACAAGCTTGTAGTAGGCGAGAAGGATCTGGAGAGGATCAGGCCGGGGACAGTCGACTACAGGGTCTACATCGAGCCAGCCGAGAACGCCGAGATAGTTAGGAGGGTGGTCGAGGTGGCTAAGAACAAGGGTGTCAAGCCCTCCCAGATAGCGCTGGCGTGGCTCTTCAAGAAGGGAGTGACCTCGCCGATCATAGGGACAACCAGTCCCGAGCATGTCGTGGAGGCCGCGGAGTCGCTAGAGATCAGCCTAACCGATGACGAGGCCAGGTATCTTGAGGAGCCCTACAGGCCCAAGCATGTCTTCGGGCACAGATAAACTTCGAAGCCCCTCAAAGCATTATTCCCGGATTCAGTATATTGTTCGGGTCGAGGAGAGCCTTGATCCTCTTCATGAGTTCGAGGGCCTCCCCGTGCTGCTCCCTCATGAACTCCTTTTTCTCTATCCCTATGCCGTGCTCGGCCGAGACCGCTCCGCCGAGCTCTAACGCGTACCTCGTCAGCTCCGCGTTGGCCCTATGCGCCCTCTCCCACTCATCCATGTCTCTTCTGTCCGTGAGCCAGTTAGCGTGGATGTTCCCGTCCCCGAGATGCCCCATGACCCCGACCCTCACCCCGTATTTCTCGGCGAGCTCGTAGGCTTTCTTGACAGCATCCAGCAGCTTGGAGAGGGGGACGATTATGTCCCCTATTATAGGTGATCTGGAGGCCTTGAGGATCGATGGGTAAGCCCCTCTCCTCGCCTCCCAGATTCTCTCGCCCTCCTGAGCGTTTCTAGGCACCACGACCTCTACAGCTCCGCCGTTCTTCAGGATGTTGAGGGCGTCGGAGACCTCCTCCTCCTGACCCGCGGCCGAGTAGCTGTGAAACTCTAGGATGATCATACACTCTCTCTGGGGCAGGTCGAGCTTGGCCCACTCGGATATCAGCCTGAGATGGGTTCTGTCGAGGAACTCGATCGCCCCGGGCTCCAGCCCTGAGAGCCTTATCGCGTTTATGCACTTGACTCCGGCCTCTATTGAGTCGAAATAGGCCGCTATTGTCCTCCTGTTTCTCGGGAGCGTTTTTAGGCGGAGCGTGGCCTCCGTTATGACTCCGAGGGTCCCCTCGGAGCCAACCATCATTCGCGCCAGGTCGTACCCTGTGGAGTACTTGAAGACCCGGGAGCCGAGGCGTAGGTCAAGCCCCACGGGGAAAACAACCCTAAGGGCGAGGACGTAGTCCCTCGTGGCCCCGTATCTCACGGCCTTCAGGCCCGATGCGTTGTTCGCGATCATGCCGCCGATGGTGCATGACTTGCCGCTGGCGGGGTCGGGTGGGAAGAATAGCCCGTAGGGCTCGAGCTCCCTGTTGAGCTGGTCATATATCATGCCGGGCTCGACATCGACCTGCATGTCGAGGGGCCTCAACTCGACGACCCGGCTCATCTTGGACATGTTCATCACTATCCCCCCGTATCTGGGGACGCTGGCCCCTGTGAGGCCTGTCCCGCCGCCCCTCACGGTTACAGGTATCCTCCTGCTCGAGGCGTAGCTGAGTATCCTTAGGACCTCCTCGCTACTCTCGGGCCACACAACCGCTTCAGGGAGGGAGATCTCTCCTGAGTAGGCGTCGAGGGAGTTGGTGACGAGGTCGAAGTCCTCAGTCGAGATGTCGACTGACCCAACAATCGACTTCAGAAACTCTATGTCCGGATTCCCCACCTTATTATAATGCAATACCTTTCCTCACGCCCCCTGCTTCCAAGATAACTCTCTCCTAGTACTTAGAGCCTCTAGGGTCCGGGCGGCTAAGTCTCTGAGTACTATAGGCACCTGCCCTATCAAAGGCCGCTCTCGCCGGGATCTCTCCAAGGGAGCCATGCTAGAGCTCTCGGTTCAAGGGCCGCCGCGCCAACTCTCTTCAAGGACTTTTCTCAGGTCCTTTATCTCGCCCTTCTTCTCGACCATGAGCCGGGACTCCACCTTGACTTTGAGCCCGAGTCTTCGGAAGAGGATGAGTAGGTCTCCGGCTTCGAGGGGGGCCTCGACCTTACCTTCACGAATCGCCTTGACTAGCGCGGAGGCTACCTGGCGCACAAGCTCGGGGTTCTCGGCCATGGCCGCATCCATAACCTCCTCCCCCCTCCCCTGAATGTTCCTCCTCAACTCCTCGAGAGGGTCCTCCTGCTGGGCCTTCCTTGGCTCAGCCTCAGCAGTATCCCGCTGCCGGGCGAACTCGCTCATTCTCTGCCTCATCTTACGGAGTCTTAGCAGTTTGAGCGTGAGATCCTCTTCCGGCAACCTGTCTGTATATCTGAAGGCTAGTTTAAAGACCTAGGTCCCCCTTTAGGGGCTTTAGGTGGCTTCAGCCGGACTCTCCTCCGCCGGATCCCTTCTCTCCCCCCTCCGAGGCCCGCCTCCCGCCTCTTTCGCGGGCTTCCCTCCTCGCCGCGCGGCGGTAGTATTGTATGGGGTTCTTTATTCTGGGGCAGAGCCTTCCTTCCTCGACGCATAGCCCGTATGTCCTCATGGTCTCGCAGCTCGGCGGTGTGTATTTGACCCTGCTGCCCCTCTGGCCCGCTATGTGCTCGACCTGGTATCGCGCTATCTTCTCGTTGAAGTCGCTCCTCTGGGCGTACATCGCCATCACCTGTTCGGTGTTGTATCCGGCGTTGAGCATGAAGGCGGCTAGTGCGAAGTTGGCGAAGTGGCCGACCGGCTGCCCGGCGAGGAGCTCCCCCTTTATCTTGGCCATGCAGGGGGGCCAGAAGGCCTCGCTGACCTGGTAGACGCTCTCGTCGTATCTCCTCCTCTGGGCCAGCTTGGCCCTGATCTCTTTGACCAAGCCTGCGAGGAAGTCTGTGAGCGGCGTGTCCTCAGCCTCCCTGACCCTCTCGAGGATCCTTTTCTGTATCGCCTCGACCGCGAGGCGCGCGAGTTCCCGAGGCGTGAGGTAGACCCACCCCTTCTCGACGACGCGGTTCACAAGCCTCCACTCTGGCGCGTCGATCCTCGACGCTAGCTCGAGGTAGTTGTAGACCGCTATGCGGTACGACCCGGGATGGGGGGCGTCTTCGGGGGGAGCCGGTTCGACCTTGAGGCCGAGCTCTGATGTCATAAGCCGAGCGACAACTTCCGAGTCCTCCTGCTCAAGGAAAACGCCGCTCCTAATGGCTTCTGCTAGCGCCCACCTCCTGGCCAACCAGTCGTCTCTAGCTGCTGCGACGAGTGCGAGGGCTATGGGGAAGCTCAGGTTCTCGACCTCGTAGTCCTGCCTCAGCCCTATGTCGGCCTCCTCCCCTCTCTCGATCGCCTCGAAGATCCGCTCCAGGGCCCTCTCCACATCCCGCCGATGCCGCTCCAGGGCCAGCTCCTCCAGCGAGATCCCCTTGGACGCTAACACCATCCTAGAGGCGCTTATGAAGGGATACTTGGCGAGCAGCTCCTCCGTAATCAGCAGCGGCCTCCCCAAGCCAATTATTGCTGATCGGCCAGGCCTTAAAAGCGTAGCTCGGCTTCCCTGCCTTCACATTCGGCGAGGTGTGGCTTAAGATTTTTAGCCCCATAGGATGCATGGCTAGGAGGCCGGGAAAAGTGGTGGGGATGCCGAACAGGCCGCTGCTCGAACGCGTCGTGGGCTATCTCAGCGGCGAGGGCTACGCGGTTGTAGTCCAGGACGGGGTCGTCAGGTTCCGGCGCGAGGGAGTTGGGGGTGCCGCCTGGGTTGTCCCGGAGGACGCGGGGCTGAACGAGATCGTGTCCAGCGTCATGGGGGCTACGGAGTATGCCGCGGCTCAGGGGGTTTCTTACGTTGTTCTCCCAGCCCATCTTGCTCAAAGGATTGACGAGAGTCAGTTCTGGACCTTCGGGATCGGCCTACTCGTCTACGATCAACACGGCGTAGAGGAGGCCCTACACCCGAGAAGCAAGAGGGGTAGGGAGTCGGAGAAGAGGTTGGAGAGGCGGCCGGACGAGGGAATGCTGGAGAGGCTATACGGCGAGGTCAAGGCCCTGGCCGACAGGCTTTCACGGCTTGAAGCGGAGCTGGGGAGGCTCCACGAGCTCGACGAGCTTAGCGAGCGGATCTCCAAGCTGGAGAAAGCGGTCATGAACAGGAAGGAGGAGGTGGCCTCCCCGGCCAGGGTGATCGTGGAGAGGGCTGCCACCACGCCGAGGAAGGAGCCGGTGAAGATCCCCGCGGAGCTGGATCAGATGCCCTCCTTCCTAAGGGACAACCCCTGGATAGAGGTCCTGTCCCAGAGAAGGTGATAGGGCTGCGCTACCTGATCTCGATGTATTGGTAGGCCTCAGTCGCGTTGGTGAATGCGTAGTGCACCTTGTTGAATCCTTTCCTGAGCTCCGCCACGTCTTCCCTGACCTTCTTGGGGTCCTCGCCCTTGACTATGACCCTCGCTATGAGCCTCGCGATCTCCCTCATCTCGCTCGGCCCCATCCCGAGCCTGGTGACCTCTTGGGAGCCGATCCTGATGCCGCTCGGGTTCCTGTAGTCGGTCTTCAGCTCGTAATCCTTGGGGATAAGGTTCCTGTTCAGGATTATACCGGCCTCCTCTAGCTTCTTCTCGGCCTCCATCCCGCCCATGAACTTGCTCACATCGATCAGGACGATGTGCGACGTCGTGTATCCGAGGCGATCGTATAGCGGCGAGAGGCCTTCCTCGTGTAGCGCCGCCGCCAGCTCCTTCGAGTTCCTGACTATGGCGGGGGAGTATTCGTGGTAGAAGGCAAGGGCCTCGGCCAGAGCTATCACCACGCCCGCGACGGCGTGGAGGTGGTGGTTTGAGTGGAGAGACGGGAACATGACTTTCTTGAACTCCTCGGCATGCTTCTCGTTGCTGACGACCATGCCGTGCTGCGGTCCGGCAAGCGTCTTGTGGGTGCTCATCGTCATCACGTCTGCGCCCTCCCTCAGCGGGTCCTGGAAGACTCCTCCCGCTATCAGGCCGGCGACGTGGGCGGCGTCATAGACGACCGCGGCGCCATACTCCGCGGCGAGCTGAGAGATCTCCCGCACCGGGTGGGGGAAGAGGAATACGCTCGCGCCCAGCATGAAGATACGCGGGTTCTTAACACCCTCCTTCTCGAGGCGTCTCCTCGTACCCTCGACGTCGATGTTAAAGCGCTCGTAATCGAACTCGTATCTCACGACCTCCAGCCCCCTTACTCTGCCCGCCGTGCCGTTCCACGATCTCTTTCCGTGGCTTATGTGTCCGCCGTGGGGGATGGCGAGGGCCACCATGACGTCGCCGGGCTCTGCGAGGACGGTGTAGGCAGCTATGTTAGCCATGACGCCGGAGATTGGTCTTAGGTCGGCGAAGGGTGCGCGGAAAACCTCCTTAGCAAGCTCGATCCCCATAAGCTCCACCTCATCTATCCAGCGGCAGCCGGCGTAGATCCTCTCGCCGGGGTAGCCCTCAGCGTACCTGTTCCCAAAGTCGCTCGTCAGGGCCTCCCTTACAGCCGGGCTTGGGACATTCTCGCTCGCGATAAGGGGTATGGCATAGCGGTAGAACTCGTGATGCCTCCTCAGACAGTCGAGGACTCTCTTAAAGTAGTTATGCCCCCTCTCATAACGCTCCCGCTGCCTGGCCTCTTGAGTAACCATTCGTAGATCAGGTCCGAGCCCTCCTATATTAACCGTATATTCTTTTCGCGCGGCTTGGGCCCCGCGATCCAAGCTTTTATATGGGGGTAGAAGATGGTCGTTGCGTGGTGAAGGTAACTAAGTTACTGGGCCTTTTGATGATTATGGTTTCGCCCGCAGGGTTCGTTCTCTATACGCTCTGGATCTTCGGGTATCTACCTGGGCTCGACCCGTGGCTCGCCGTGTTGCTCACGACCTACGTCATCGCCGCCCTCTTCTTCGGCGTCATGGGTGTTCTAGGTTATCTGGTCCTGACGGCACCTCGGGGGCCTGCGAGGAAAGGTGAGAAAAGAGATGTCGAGTAAGCGTTACCCTGCCGTCGCGGGGTTTTTCTACGATTCCAGCCCCGAGAGGCTTAGGAGGCAGATAGAGAGCTGCTTTATGTCGCGGCATGGACCTGGAAGCCTCCCAGAGCGAGGAGGGGGCGAGGGCGCGCCTCCCACGTTAGTATCCCCCCATGCGGGCTACATGTATTCTGGACCGGTGGCGGCCCACGGTTTCCTTGAGGTCTCGAGGCGGGTGCGTCCGGAGACGGTGGTGATAATCGGCCCCAATCATCACGGTGAGGGCTCCGAGGTCTCGATATATCCCGCGGGATCATGGGTAACCCCGCTGGGCGACGCGCGGATAGATCTGGCTCTATCTAAGCGACTCATAGAGATTAGCGACGTAATATCCATGGACGAGTATAGCCATGCCCATGAGCACTCGATAGAGGTGCAGATACCGTTCCTACAATACATCTACGGAGAGCTGGCCTTTGTGCCGATATGCATGCTTAACCAGTCGCTCGATGTTGCGCTTCACATAGGCGAGGCTCTCGACAAGGCTATCCGGGATCCGAGCAGGGTCCTAGTGATAGCGAGCTCCGACTTCACACACTACGAGCCACACGACGAGGCCGTGAGGCGCGACAGGCCTGTCCTCGAGAGGATACTGGCGCTCGACGTGGAGGGCTTCTACTCCGAGATGAGGGATAGGGGGGCGACCCTCTGCGGCTACGGAGCCGTAGCGGCCGTAATGAAGTATTCCGAGCTCAAGGGCTACAGGTCAGCCAAGCTTCTGAGATACGCCACGAGCGGGGACATCAGTGGCGATAGATCGTCAGTAGTGGGTTACGCCTCGATCGTCTTCAACCCCACCTGAGCGGCCTAAGGATCCTCCGGCTCGTTGAGTCTTCTATGAGCCTCGTCAGAGTAGGCGTGGTACCTGAGGATGATGGGGCACCACTCCTTCTCGGGACAGTAGCCGAGCTGCATACACTTCTCACCCATCATATCCCTCAGCCAAGGAGCCGCCCTCTCCACCTCCCTCCAGACCTTGTACGCCAAGGCCCTCTCCTCCCACTGGGCTGCGCTACAGGTCCTTGTGGCTATGAACCCCATAGGGCTGAGGAGGTTGAAGAGGTTGTAGATCCTGATGGCCCGTATCCTCATGGCGTTGGGGAGCACGTAGAGTGCCGCCTCAGGCTCGCCACCCTCCTTCAGGGTTCTGTAGAGGTCGCAAAGCTCGCCACAGGAGTCGACGAAGATCCTGAGCAAGGCCTCGGATGATCTGATCCTAGGGGGAGCCACCAAGCTATGCTCCGGGTCTTTCAGCCAAGCCTCAGCGGCCTCCACTAGGGACTCGACGGTGGTCGGCACGGTACGATGCCTGATAGCCTGGTGATATGCGGCGAGAGAGAGCGTCTCGACCGTGACCACCCTCAGGAGACCCGACATTTGCTCGGCAACCACGCCTTGCTTCAGCAGCTCCTCTAGGCCCCTCGGGTAATCAAGGCTGAGAAGCTCGACCTCGCCGGCGGCCCGGTCTCCACAGATACGCCGGACCAAGCCGTCGGGAGGCCTCAGGGGATCCGTGGGTGCATAGTAGCACCATCTAGAGCTGAACTTCATCCTAGCGTCGAGGAGGAGAGGCATGGTCTTGGCCGCCGCCGCCATTATCCTATCCGCTATCACCCTTATCTCCTCGTTGACAAGGCCGATCGCTCCTCTGCTCTTCCTTATCAGGTAGACGTGTGACTCGAGGGGGAGCGCCGCGTACAGCGAGGTCGAGGCGGACAACGGAAGAACATATCTCGCGTCCTCCAGCTCAACGCCCAGTTGTATGAGTCTGCTGTAGCTTTCGAAGCACCTGTCCATGACGCGGTTATAGACCGTCTCGAGGTCCTTACCCCTCAGCTCGGCAGGCGTCAAGATTCGCTCCCGCATAACTGGGGCCCTCCTCTGGCTCTCCTGGAGATAGCTCCCGAAGACCGGCGCGACGAGGAGCATAGAGGCTAGTCGGCTACAGTTGATAATCTCCCAGAAGAGTACTGCCGAGGTTGTGAGTGACGCGTGGCCCCTCCTCGTTGATTCCCAGTGAACCCTCTTGGCGAGCTTGGCCACATCCTTTCCACGGGAGCGGAGCTGGGAGAACCTCTCCCTAATGCTCACGCCCTGAAACGTCCCAACCCCCTCCAGCGCAAGGACCTCATCAGGCCCCAGAGAGGCCTCCCCATCCTTGTAGACGGGCCCCGCCGACAGAACCACGAGATCTAGGTCCGTGGTATACATGTACCACACTCCACGAGGACCCCGCGCTAAAAACGGTATTCCTGATCCCCGTTACGATACGGCTTCATGAAGGACCCCCTTTAGCCGGCGGCCTAGGAGGATCGGGCAGAGGAGATATAATATTATGCCAAGTCGGCTTTATTTCCGGCGTTGGGGCAGGGGGGAGACGCTGGACAGCCTAGGAGGCTCTATAGATCTTCCCGCCACAAGATCGTGGCGGGGGTTCTAGCAGGCGTGGGCGAGTACTTGGGGGTTGATCCTAACATTATCAGGCTGATTTTCGCCGTGGTTTTAGTCCTGAACCCCTATGTTGCCTTGGCCAGCTACGTGGCCGCGGCTATCCTGCTCCCGAGCGAGGAAGAGCGGCAGACTGCTAGGATGAGTGTGGAGAGGGCGGTGTTGGCCGTCGCCGCGCTCATCATGATCTTCGTGGGGCTGAACTTCGTCTCGACTTTCACACCGGTACAGCAGATAGTAGCGTTTTTAGGCCTAGTCACGCCGATAATTGGGCTGATCCTCCTGGTCGCGGGGATCGCTCTCCTGCTCAGCGTGCTTCGAGAGAGGGGGAGACCTCCCTTGCCTGGAGCCTCGACGCCGCTATCAGAGGGATGAGGGGGAGAAGAGAGAACAGGGCCGAGTAGAGAAACATCTGTGAGTATCCAGCGACCTCCGCGAGGAAGCCCCACATGTAGCCCCCGAGGACCCCGCCTAGGCTGAAGGTGAACCCGTATAGCCCCATGAAGGCGCCGCGCACGTTCTCCGGCATAAGGTCCGAGGAGTAGGCTATCGAGACTACGTATAGTCCCCCGAAGGTAAGGGCGTTGAGGGACTGGACGAGGGCGACCGCGAGACCGCTATCAAGCAACCCCGTCAGGCCGAGCCTCAGCGGAAAAGCGAGTAGGCAGACGGCGAGTATGAGCCTCCTACCGATCCGATCAGAAAGCATCCCGAGGTATATCATGGCGGGAATCTCTGCGAGCCCCATCAGGGCGAACGCTAGGGATATCTCGATGGGCGTGGCTGCGAGGCTGTTCACCATGTGGAGTGGAAGAAAGGTGATGAGCGCGGAGTTGGCCGTGAAAGCTAGCGTAAGCATCAGTAGCAGCAGGCCTGCAGCCCCCCTAAGGAGGCCCGGAAAGCTAGTCTCTCTCCTCAGATCTCGCCTCACGGAAAAGCGGTCGCGGAGCGGGAGCAGAGTTGAGATGGAAAACAGTGTGATCACACCAGTTATGACAAAGACCCATTCAACCCCTATCTCACGCGCGATCACGCCCCCCATCAGGGATCCAGGGATCCATCCTATGCTCCCACCGATCCTTATCATCCCGAAGCCCATACCCCTCGATGCTCCGGCCTCCTCCACGGCGTCCACTGTGTAGGCCGTGGCTATGGTGTTTGAGGCGGCGAAACACGCGACGAAGACAGTATATAGGAGCGCGAGTATGAGTGGGGTCGGCGACCTGTAGAGCGCCATGACGGATATGCCCCCGACGAGGAGGTTAGGATAAAGCGTCCTAAGCCTGCCGGCCACATCCGATATACGGCCCATATAGTATCCATAGAGTCCGGACACTATGCTGGAGACGCTGAAGACTAGGCCGACCTGACTCGGAGTGAGGCCCCTCTCCTCAAGGAGGATGGGGAAGAAGGGAAACGATATCCCCAATGACAGGAAGATGAAGAAGTACCAGACCCTCAGGGCCGAACGGGGCGAGAGAGGCATCTAACCGCGGCTACCAACCCCCGAGGATTTATACCTGTGTAAAAGCGTTTCTGCGCCCAACTCACGGTATCTGTCAAAGACCTAAATATAGTGGATACGCGGGGAGATGCAGGTTGCGGCTGGATAACCTGGCGCTATACCTGTTTCTCGGGCTGGCGGTCTGCTCCACCTCTCTATGGGCGTATATCGCCTTTACACGGCCCCCGGAGGCGGCGGCGGAGGCGTTTAGGGCGGTTCCCGGGCCGTTGGCTGAGGCTCCTGGGCAGGTCGCGTTCCCCGTGGAGGCTGTCGCGTCTTGGATTGCCGCGGTCTCTTGGGCTGGGCTCGGTGCGACCCTAGCATACAAGGGAGTTGTGCGGCACATATGGTCTCGGAGCATGTTCGACTACTCGATCTTCAGGCTAATGGTCAGGATGAGGGGGGCGTCTACGAGAGTCAAGATGTTACAGAGCCTTGAGAGACCCATGAACCGCTATCAGCTGGCGAAAGAGCTTGGTGTTGACTGGAAGACGGTAGACAGGAACATCGAGCTGCTGAAGAGCTATGGACTCATCCTTGAGAGCCAAGGCGGGAATGGAGATAGGTTCTACACCCTGAGCCCATACGGAAAGAAACTCCTAGAGCTTATGGAGCAGCTTAGCGACGAGCCGCAGCGAAGTTAGCCCAACCACGTAGCGCCCGCAGTCCCTAGCGAATCTTTATGCCAAAAATGTGAATTCTTCAGAAACTTAGGTTTCTTCCATCTTTTTTCAGCTTCCAATAGTGACTTCAGCCACAAGGACAGGGGGTGGATACAAACGCTTAATCAATATACCACTGAGACTATATATTAAAATTTATATACGACGCAATCTATTACACATCGAGATGACAAATTTGAAAATAGTAGCATTTATTGCACACCCAGATTATACAGAGATATTTTTGGGGGAACAGTTATAAAACATACGCAAAGAGGTGACGAAGTCTACATCGTATCGGTTTCACCGGGAGAAATGGGGCATCCCACGATTCCTCCTGAAGAATTGGCAAAAATCCGAGAAAATGAATTGAAGAAGGCCGCTAAAATCGAGGGAGTAAAGGAGGCAAGAATTCTAAACTTCAAAGATACGCAAATATTCAATACAGTTGAATTGAGAATGGCCATCGCTGAGATTATCAGAGAACTGAAACCTGATATAGTTATTACTCATTGGCCCAATGATCAAGCCTCGGATCTAAAGAATACTGGACAAGCGACTATTGATGCATGCTTATTAACTTATTTGGGAGCTGTTAAAACTAGATATCCACCACATATGGTGAGGAAAATTTATACATTTGAGGTCCCACCAACCTCGGTAGGTTTTGAGCCGGACATATTCATAGATATCTCAGACGTCATCGATAAGAAGGTTGAGGCCGCTAAGTGTCATGAATCAATGATAGAACTCTTCGGAATGGGTAAACTTGAGGTCTGGGTTAGCATGGTTCGGGGAATGAATAGATATTGGGGGTTAAGAGCTGGAGTGATGTATGCTGAACCCTTCAAAGAAGTTAATGTCCCCTTCGTGGGAAGACGGGCAATTGAGTTTTTACCAATATAGCTCGTTCTTTTTTATTGATTGCGCCCGGATAGGGGCTTATATGGCTATGAGGGCCCTTTTAATCGTCTATGCCGGGAAGTAGCCACCCCTCAACTATATTTAAAGGCCATGTTAAAAGACCAACTGTCTCATCCACCGCTATAAAGCCCCCCCAATCGGACTATTGTTCGAGAGCAACTCGCCAGCCTTTAGAAACCACCCCCTAACAGACTCCCTACTCGCCCTAAAGCGCAAGCCTTGACTGCAACAGCATTTACAAAAGATCACGCCTCCACCTGGGAAAACTCTTCTATCAATGAAAAGTAAGTAAAAGTCGGCCTATGCTTACCACAGAATTATTACACCAATAACATCATCATCTAAGGTAAGCATAGGCCTTAGGTTAATCGTCTCTTTAAGATAAAATGTGTTATAGAATATTGGCTAAAACTATAGGCCTAAAAAATTTATATAGTATTAGGGAGAAACATTAAAATGTGATCCAATATGACTAAAAAGATAAAGTTTGGCGTAATAGGAGTCGGAATCCCTGCTAGGCCTCCAGGGTGGAGGGCGCCCGTACATTATCATGTGCCTTCTATCGCTTGGTCGAGATATTTCCCACAAATTACGGAGCATCCAAATGCTGAATTAACAGCGATTTGTGATATAGTTCCAGCAAGGATGGAGGAAGTTAAGAGAGTTTATCCTGTAAAAGAAACCTACACGGACTATAAAGATCTGCTTGAAAAATCTGACGTAGATGCCGTGATCATAACGACTCCGAACAAATTTCACTACTCAATGACTATGGATGCCATTCAAGCAGGAAAACACGTAACAGTTGAAAAGCCTCTCGCCTTAAACTCGAGGGAGGCAAGAGAGGTAATAGAAGAAGCAAGAAAAAAGAATGTAAAGGTCATGCCAATGCCTTGGGTCTTCGATGACTGCTTTCACAAATTGCGTGAAATAATCTCGAAGAAACTTCTAGGCAAAGTAGGACTTTTAGAAGCCAAGATGGGCCACATGGGGCCTGGGCATGCCGTATGGTTCTGGAAAAAAGATTTAGGTGGCGGGGTTATATACGATCTTGGAATATATCCGGCGACAACAATAACGGGCTTGATGGGGCCCGTGAAGAGGGTCTTAGGACTGACAGGCACAGCACTTACAAGACGCGTTGTTGAGAATGAAGAAATTCAAGTGGAAGTTGAGGATAACGCGGTGATGCTTCTAGATTTCGGCAATGGCGTTTTTGGCAAGATATCTGTAAACTATCTAACACAGGCACTTGCCGGTCCATCGTTGGAAAATTATGGTAGCGAGGGGGTGGCTTTAGTTGACGAACGCGAGCATCTTAAGTTTTTGACCACTGAACTAGGTATTAGAGGATTCTTCACATCGCAATCAATGATGGTTGCTCAATTCCCAAATATAGTTGATCGGTTCATAAAATTCTTGATGACAGAAGCTGATTTAAGAACATTTAATGAACAACAAATACATGTGATAGAGATACTGGAAAAAACTATAGAATCTTCGAAGGATGGTGAAGCAAAAGAACTTATCACGACATTTGATCCATCGAAACTCTTTTCAAACTAATTCTCGAAATTTAGCATTTGTACCTTTTATGCTTAGTAGTGTCTGCATAGGGATTTAAATATAGTTGAGGGGTGGCTACTTCCCGGCATAGACGATTAAAAGGGCCCTCTTAGCCATATAAAGTGAAGAAAATATTTCAAAAGCTGAGTGGGTGAAATCTGCGGAAAGCGAGTTAGGCTTCCCTAGCGAATGTTTATCATTCCCTCGACATCAGCATCCATGGCTTGGCCATATTGACTAGGGCGGGTGTTGTGATGGAGGCCGGCCTCCCGAGGCCCTACACCTCCTCGAGGCCCGTAGAGGTTGTGGAGCTCGAACTCCTAGGCCCGTTTAGGAACGAGGTGCTGGTCAGGGTCGATGCCGCGGGGCTATGCCACTCGGACCTCGCCCTCGTCGAGGGGGTGAGGAGGCCGCCCCTGCCCATCGTGCTGGGGCACGAGTGCACGGGGAGGATCGTGGAGGTTGGGGAGGGGGTCTCCTCGGTCAAGAGGGGTGATAGGGTGGTGCTCTCCTTCGCGCAGAGCTGTGGCACATGCGTCTACTGCGTCTCGGGCCGTCCGACCCTCTGCGACCCCGGAAGAGCGGCGAACAATGAGGGGAGGCTCGTCACAGGAGGGACAAGGTTCAGGATGGATGGGAGGGAGGTGCACCATCATTTGGGAGTCTCAGCCTTCTCAGAGAACATAGTCGTCCCCGAGTCCTCCGCCATACCCGTCAGCATCGATATCCCGCCCGAGAAGCTCGCTCTCTTCGGATGCGCCATACCCACAGCCTTCGGCGCCGTGATAAACGTGGCTCGCGTCAGGCCAGGCTCCAAGCTAGCACTCTTCGGGTGCGGCGGCCTAGGACTCAATCTGGTCCAGGCGGCTCGACTCGCCGGCGCATCCCAGATCATAGCCGTCGACGTAGTGGAGGAGAAGCTCAGGAGAGCGGAATCCCTCGGCGCGACTGATCTGGTCAACGCCTCAAGGGTGGACCCCGTCTCCGAGATACGGAGGCTGACTGATGGGCGTGGCGCGGACTACGTCTTCGAGGCCACGGGGTTGACGAGGGTGATGGAGCAGGCGTTCCTCGCCACCAGGAAAGGCGGAACAACAGTGGTTCTCGGCGTCACCTCACCCGAGGACAGGCTGGTCGTGCCCTCTTGGCTCATCGTGGGTGAGGAGAGGGTGATCACGGGGGCCTACATGGGTTCTGTCGTCCCCAAGAGGGACATCCCGATGCTCCTCGAGCTCTACGCCTCCGGTAGAATAAGGCTGGAGGAAATCATCACGGACACGATCACGCTGGACCAGATAAATGAGGGGCTCGAGAGGCTTGCCGCGGGCGAGGCTGTCCGACAGATAGTGCGGATGGGGTAGAGGCTTTACTCGAGCGGTGGCGACGCGTCGTGCCTAGGCTTCAGATAGCTCCTCACGCCCTCCTCGTATCTTCTTATCGCGTCTCCATAGCTCCTCAGCGTCAGCTCGATCTCGTCAAGTCCCTCGAGGAGCCAATGCTTGACGGCAGGCTCGAGAGAGAATCTGATGACCTGTCCGCCCGGTAGCGATATGGTCTCCCTCTCAACATCTATGTCAAGGATTAGGTCCCCAGAGACGGCCCTAGTCCTAAGGCTTACCAGCTCTTCTTCACCGAGCCTTATGCATAGGAGACAGTTCTTAACAGAGTTGGCGTAGAAGATGTCTCCGAAGGAGGACGCGACAACGCATCTGATCCCGAAGTCCATCAGGGCCCAGACCGCGTTCTCGCGGGACGACCCGATCCCGAAGTTTCTCCCCGCCACGAGAATCTTGGCGTCCCTGAACTCTGGGCGATCCAGCAGGAACCCTTCCCTCGGGTTTCCCTGCTCGTCAAACCGCCACCTATAGAAGAGATATCTTCCTAGGCCTTTCCTTGAGAGGACCTTCAGGAACTGGGCCGGTATTATCTGGTCGGTGTCTACGTCGTCCATCTCGAGGGGGGCGGCCTTTCCGACCAGCTTCCTCACGGGCTCAGGCATAGCCTATCCACCTCCAAGCGGTGCGAGGATGTTACGCTCGATCCAAGGAGAGACCCACTCGAGGCCCAGCTCCTCTATCCCCGCCAACCCGTATCTCCGGGGGTCCGCTATCCTCCCCTCCAACGCGGACGCTGCGGCGGTGAGCGGGCTCGCCAGATGGACCCTGCTCCCGGGCCCGGCCCTGTTCTCGAAGTTTCTGTTGGAGGTCAGGACACCCCTCTCACCCGGCCCCAGCCTGTCCTCGTTCATCGCGATACACATGCTGCAGCCGCTATTCCTCCACTCGAACCCGGCCTCGATGAAGATCCTGTGGAGCCCCATCCTCTCGGCCCTCCTCTTCACCAGCATGGAGCCCGGGACGATCATGGCCCTCACGCCGGGGGCGACGCGGTGCCCCTTGACGAGCCTAGCCACCTGGACTAGGTCCGAGAGCCTCGCGTTGGTGCACGACCCTATGAAGACGGCGTCTATCGGTGTGCCCTCTATCCTCTGGCCGGGGCTCAGCCCCATGTATGCTAACGCCCTCTCGTAGGACCGCTTCTGGGCGGGATCCTCCACCGTCCGAGGGTCTGGAACCGTCTCGTTTACGCCGATACACATCGCGGGGTTGGTTCCCCAGCTGATCTGGGGCATTAGCCTCGAAACGTCGAGGCGGTAGGTCTTATCATACTTGGCGGCTGGATCCGTCTTGAGGCTCTCCCAGTATCTTAGGGCCTCTCCCCAGGCCTCTCCTCTAGGCGCGTAAGGCGCGCCCTCGATGTATCGGTAGACCTTCAGGTCTGGCTGGACTATGGCGGTCCTGGCGCCGCCCTCGATCGCCATGTTGCAGATCGTCATCCTCTCCTCGACGCTCATCTCCTCGACCGCCGTGCCTCTGAACTCTGCCACGTGGCCGATCATTCCCCCGGTGCCGAGCTCCCTGATGATGTAGAGTATCGCGTCCTTGGATGTGGTGTGGGTTTGGAAGGAGCCTTCCAGCCTCACCTCCATCATCCTAGGCTTTCTGAGCCAGAGTGTCTGTGTCGCGAATACGTGCTCACCCTCACTGGTCCCTATCCCGACCGCTAGGGCCCCCAAGGCGCCGTGCGTACTCGTATGGCTGTCTCCGCAGACCAGGGTTATGCCCGGGAGCGTGAGGCCCAGCTCCGGACCAGTTACGTGGACGATCCCCTGCCAGGGGCTGAAGTAGTCGAAGAGCGTCAGCCCGAACTCGGCCGCGTTTCTCGCCAAAGCTTTCATCTGGGCCCTCGAGTACTCATCCCTGACGGGGAGCGTCCGGTCAGCCGTCGGCACGTTATGGTCCATGATGGCGAAGGTCAGGTCGGGTCTCCTGACCCTCCTGCCCTTGCTGCGAAGCCCCTCGAAGGCAATCGGCGACGTAACCTCGTGTGTGAGGTGCCTGTCGACGTAGATCAGATACTCATCCTCGCCTCTCTTAGCGAGCGTATGCTCGTCCCAGATCTTCTCGAAGACCGTTCTTTGCATGGGTAACGAAGAACCGCTCCTTGATATTTACGTTATCTCTTTACACGGTTACCTGCCGCGGACGGCCCTCCCCTCAGAGGATGTTTCTGAGGCTCTCCAGGCACCTACGAACCGATTCGAGAGGTGGATAGGGATATGTCTCGATCTCGACTATGAACCATTCCGTTCCCCCGACATCCATACACGCCTCTATCACCTTCTTGAACGGTACGTCTCCCTCGCCCAACAGCACGAAGCCACGGGTCCTTGAGTAGTCCTTGAGATGGATCGTCAGGGATCTCCCCGGGTACTTCCTGATGGTCTCGAACAGCACCTCGTCGCGAATCCCCGCGCTCAACGCGTTACCGGTGTCAAGCTGCGTGAACACTTTGGGCCCGGCCCTCCGGAAGAAGACGTCCCATGGATACTCTCCGTTAATCTGCAGAAACTCCTCCCGGTGGTTGTGGTATCCGAGCCTCAGCCCGCGGCCCGAGACCCTCTCGGCTATACTCCCGAGCTGTTCGGCGCTCCTCTCCCAGCCCTCCCTATCACGCCTCATCTCGGGCGGGAGCCATGGGACGACGATGTTCCTGTTGCCGAGCTCGAGGTTGAACCTCAAGGTATCCTCAAGCGCCTCACCAATAACCCTCTGGAGCGACTCGTGGGAGCCAGCCACGGCGAGGCCGAGCTCCCGGAGCTTATCCCTAACCTCCCCCGCGGTTTTGCCGTAGAACCCCGCAAACTCGACTCCCTCGAAACCCATCTCAGCGACCTTCCCTAGCGTCCCGAAAAAGTCCCTCGCACAGTCGTCACGAACAGAGTATAGCTGGAGAGCTATTCCCCTGCCCTTCACGCTTAAAACACCACCATCCTAGCGAGGACGCTGTGCTTTAAGCTCTCCCTCGATCTCGTCCACAGACCGCCCCGCGGTCTCGAGGCCCCGGGCGAGCCAAGCCACAGTAGCCACAAGACCAGCAGCCCATATCAACATAGAGGCGACCAAGAAGCCGGAGGCGTCGAGGAGGCTCTGCGTCAGTACCACGGCAGCGCCCGAGAACCCTGTAAGACCTGTAAGGACGCCGACCGCCGTGGACCTCAAGCCGGTCGGGAACAGCTCGCTCTGGAGCGCGCTGACCAGACCCCAAGCCCACTCCGAGAAGAAGAGACAGATGAAAAGGGCCGCGTAGAACAGGCCCGGCAGGGCCGTCTCGTGCCCCGCTAGGACAAGACCGCATAGGACAGTTCCCATCAGGAACGAGAGGAAAAGCGGCATTCTCCTGCTACGGTCTATCAGTAGCCAGAGGAAAGGGGCGCCGACCGAGGCCCCCGCGTTGGCCACTAGAATCACAAGAGGCGCGGACTCGGCCCCAAACCTGAAGCCGGAGGCGTGGGGCGCATAGTAGGCCAGCATCGCGTATGTCACGTACTGAGAGATGGTTATCGTGACAAGCACCGAGAAGCGGAACACGGCCCCCCCAGGCCTACCCATTTGGTTCTTCGCACCCGGCCTCTCCAGAGCCACGCCGGCCCCAGCCCCAGCGACCGCCGCCACAACCCTCTCAGCGTCACCCACCCTACCCCTGTGATAGAGCCACCTAGGCGACTCCGGGACGGAGATCCTGAGGATAACCACGAAAACGAGGGTCGCCAGCGCCGTCAGCAGGACGTACTGCACCTGCAGGAGCGGGTCGCGGTATATCGCCGCATAAACCAGAGCCGCGCCAGCGATCGCGGCGCTACCCACGTTCCAGAAGTTGGTCGAGAGGAGTATCGATTTTCCGCGATGCCTCGCAGGGATCAACTCGGCCAGCGCCGCGTAGGAGGCCCCGAAGTCTCCGCCCACGCTGAAACTGAGAAGGGAGGTTAACACCCATACCGCAGCCTCATTCGTGTAGAGGAGGAAGAGGGGGACCGTCGAGGCCACTTGGAGGGTGTTGATAAGTATCAGCGCCGCCTTCCTGCCCCACCTATCCGCCAGGTAGCCCAGAAATATCGCCCCCAAGGCCTCCGCAACGAGATTGGTCGCGAAGATCGCCACCGCTAGGCGGGGCGCCACGATAGCAGCTATGAGGGGGGCTATAGCGAAGACCACTCCGTCCAGGAAATAGTTTAGGGAGACGGCGCCGAAGAGGTACCAGTGCCTCCGCCCCCAGCGGGCCGCGTCAAGCCTCCTAGACAGATCCGCGAGTTCCACGGGGAGCCGGCCCCCCACCGAGGATATAAACCGGGTTATAAGTCAGTTATAAGCGGATCAAGGGGCCAGCCCACACGCCTGTAGGCCGAGTCCCAGAACATGTACTCGTATATGGTTGAGAGCCTGAAGGCCCGCCTCGCCGACCTCAGCTCGCCCGAGGATGCATGCTCCGCGGCCCTGTTGGTGACACCTAATACCTTGGCCACGAGCGCCTCGTAGTCGGGCGAAGAATAGGTCATGATCCACCTGCGGTATGTCGGGTTCGGCGACCCCCTCTTCAACAGCTCCTTCCCCACCTCGAGATAGACCCAGAAGCAGGGCAGGACCGCGGAGAGGCCGACCAGGAAGGGCTCCTCGTAGACCGTCGAGACCAAGAAGTCCGTATATGCCCTATTGGTGGGGGACATGGTGTGGCCTACCAGCTTGTCCGGCCCGATACCCCACTCCTTTAGGAGGAACTCGTGGAGAGAGGCCCTCTCAACAAGCAAGGTATCCCTCCCGGCCGAGAGGAGAAGGAGGGCCGTGTCGTCGTCTGGTGCCTTAGCACCCAAGAGCGACAATGCTCTAGAGAACCTGCTGAGATAAAGCGCATCCTGGACAACATACTCCCTGAACACGTCAAGGCGGAGAGTACCATCGGTCAGCCCCTCGATGAAGGGGTGCGAGATCGTCGCCCCATAGACGTCCACGATGCTTCTCCAGAGCTCCCCGGTAAAATTACCGCACAACACGCCCACCTCACAGCATATCAAGCAAGTCCGAGGGCGACCATATTAGTGCATCACGGACCCGCAGGATGCCGTGTTTGTGGGGCTGTCAGGTTTGAGGCGGGGGCTCCGAGTCGTTATTTGCCGGCTTCCTGCTTCTTAGCAGTCCTTGGGGGTCGTGCGAGGTTCTCGAGGATTTCGAGCGGCATCCTTGTTGCCTCTTTTATTGTTCTGAGGATGAGGCGTGTCTCGGTCGACACCACTCCTTCGAGCTGCCCGATCTTGTCGAGGAGCTGCGCGAGGCTCTCCTTGTCCCTTGTCCTGACCTTGAGTATCGCGTAGTAGTCTCCCGTAACGTCGTGTATCTCAAGGATCTCTGGGAAGCTTGCGAGCTTGTTCAGGATCTCCTCGTATCTGGTGGGAGCGGCCTTGAGCCCTATGAGGGCGCCTATGCCGAGGCTGAGCTTCGACTCGTCGAGGACCGCCGTAAACCCCTTTATCACCCCCTCCCTCATCAGCCTGCTAACCCGGGAATAGATCGCTACCTCGCTGATCCCCAGCCGTCTCGCCAGGTCTGAGTAGGGGGCCCTCCCCTCCTCCTGCAAGATCTTAAGGATCTCTAGGTCCCTCTTGTCCAGATTCCTCATATTCATAAGAAGAGGAGGCGCAGATAATTAGGGTTCTTCCTATACCTGACTATTGCCAGGCCTTGGACAGCCTCTCGTAGTCTTCGGGGCTTAGCCTCCAGCCGCAGCTCCCCGCGTTCTCCTCGAGGTGCGATATCTTCGAGGCCTTGGGTATCGTGATCACGTTTTCGCGCCATATGACCCAGTTTAGAGCGACTTGGAGCGGGGTCTTAGCGTATTTTCTCGCCAGCTCGTAGAGTATCTCTGACCGCTTGGTCTTGGCCTTAAGCTCCATCACGATCCGGCCCTGCCCGAGGGGGCTGTAGGCCGTCACGGTTATCCCGTTCCTCTCGCAGTAGGGCAGCGTGTCTGACTCGATCGACCTGTCGTGAAGCCCGTACTCGACTTGGTTGGCGACTATCTCGGTTGTGGAGAGGTGGCTCTGGGCCTCCTCTATCAGCCTAGGCCCGAAGTTGCTTACGCCTATGTACCTCGTCTTGCCCTCCTTGTAGAGCCGCTCCAAGGCCCTCATCGTCTCGGAGAGGGGGATCCTCTCGTTGGGCCAATGAATCATGTAGAGGTCGACGTACTTTACCCCCAGCCTCTTTAGGCTGGCCTCACAGGCCCTGAGGACGTCTTCGTATCTGAGGTTCGTGTACCAGACCTTCGTGGCTATAAAGACCTCGTCTCTAGGAAAAACCTTGATCGCCCTGCCGACTAGCTCCTCGGAGTGGCCTGCCGCGTACATCTCCGCCGTGTCCACATGATTCATGCCCAGCTCGATCGCCCTCCTGATCACGTCGACAAGCTCCAAGTCATGCGCATAGTCGGGAGACATTCCTCCGCCGAGCCTCCATGTCCCGAAACCGATCGCGGAGATCTTCTCACCCGTTTTTCCGAGCCCCTTATACTCCAAGGCGTTCGCCTAGGAGAATGTGTGTCGCAGGGGTTTATATCTCCTCAGCCGACCCGCCAAATCGTATATGCATTTATCTCTACCCTTAAAACGGTTGTCTAGTTAGTGATGCTTTACATAGCGCGCGGCGAGGCGCTCCTGAGGTACAGCCTAGGACAGAGCCATCCGATGAACATGAGGAGGATAGAGGCCTTCTACAGGTCTCTCGACGACTCAGGTGTCCAGTACACTGTCTTTGAGCCTTCGATGGCCTCGGTCGAGGAGATAGCGCTCTTCCACGACCTGGACTACATAGGGTTTGTAAAGCTGATGTCTGAGAGGGGGCGCGGCTACCTCGACTATGGGGATACGCCCGCTTACTCGGGGGTTTTTGAGGCGGCGTCATACGTTGTCGGCACGACGCTTGGGCTCGTGAAGCAAGTTCTCTCGGATGGTTGTCGCGGGTTTAGCCCGATGGGGGGCCTCCACCACGCCATGAGGGCCAAGGCCGGCGGGTTCTGCGTGTTTAACGACGCGGCGGTCGCGATCGAGTATCTGCTCAGGAGGGAGGGGCTGAGGGCGGTTGCATACGTCGACATCGACGCGCATCATGGCGACGGTGTCTACTACGAGTTTGAGGATGACCCCCGCGTGGTCTTTCTCGATATACATCAAGATGGGACGACGCTCTATCCGGGGACCGGTTTCCGATATGAGAGGGGGATTGGTGAGGCGCTCGGTAAGAAGCTTAACGTACCCCTTCCTCCGGGCGCGGGGGACAGGGAGTTTAAGGAGGCCTTTGACGAGGGGCTGAGGTTTCTTGAGGCCGAAAGCTTCGACTTCATCCTGTTTCAGTGTGGCGCGGATGGCCTGGCTGGGGATCCGCTTACGAGGCTCGAGTATTCGGAGGAGTCTCACCGCTACGCCACCTCAGCCCTTAGGAGGTTAGCTGAGGAAAAGTGTGGGGGGAGGATAGTCGCGATGGGTGGTGGGGGCTACAATCTAGAGAACGTGGCTAGGGCCTGGATGGAGGTCGTGAAGGCGCTGGCTTGAGGCTCCGCGAGTTCTCTCCCTATAAGCCCGGGTTCAGGGTCCTCGGAATAGCAGAGAGCTTCAACCCCGAGCGCTGGGACAGGTCCTTCCTAGCTGGAGTGGTCATGAGGGCCGACATGGTGGTTGATGGTTTCGCGATAGGCGAGTGCACTGTTGGTGGGATGGACTCGACCGACGCCGTCGTCGAGATGTACAGAGGGCTGGGGAGGGAGGATATCAACTTGGTGATGCTTGGCGGATGCATAATAAGCCTCTTCAACATCGTCGATCTCCCGAGGGTCTCAGAAGAGACGAGGCTTCCCGTGGTCTGCCTCACCTACAACCCCTCGGAGGGGCTGGATGAGATCATCAGGGACCGGTTCCCAGCAGACTGGGAGGAGAGGCTGAGGATCTATTCGTTGAACGGCCCGCGCGAGGAGGTGCTCCTGAAGACGGGGCACAGTGTCTATGTGAGGAGGATAGGTATCTCTAGGAGGGGTACTGAGGCGTTGCTTAACAGACTTACGTTGAGTGGAAGGATTCCTGAGCCGGTTAGGGTGGCCAGGCTGCTCGCCAGATCACTCCTCAGGTTTAGGGCTAAAACACGTCTCCAGGCTGGGCCCTGACTCTAGGAGAAGTCGAGGAGCCTGGCGAGATAACCACGGGTCTCTCGGCCTCACCGATCAGGAGGGATTCCTCGCCCACGACCCCGTCCTCGGCGACTATTGCGTAAACTAGGCGTGACCTAGGCTTAACTAGGGCGCCCTCCAGGAGCACCGAGGACTCGACGACCGACTCATCGCCTATCTCCGAGCCCTGCATGACTACCGCGCGACTCGCGACAGCCCCCCTGCCCACCTTCGCGCCCTCGTCTATGTAGGATCCCGAGACGGCTAGGCTAGAGAGCACTTGTGCGGGGACGCTGGGCCTGGTCCGGCTGAGCTCGGAGAGAGCGAGGAGGTTCGCCTCCATGTAGTGGCCGAGGGTCCCCACATCAAGCCAGTACCCTCCTGTATGCTTGTAGACGGCCAACCGGCGCCCCCTCTTGACAAGCTCTACGAGGGCGTCGGTCAGCTCGTATTCTCCCCGAGGCGAGGGCCCGATCCTCTCCGCCGCGTCGAGGATCTCGCTTGGGAGGAGATAGACCCCGCCGTTCACCAGCGCGCTGCCTGAGATGTCCTGGGGCTTCTCTCTTACGCCCACTAGGATTCCGTTCTCTTCTTGGAGGACGCCGAACCTCCTCGGGTCCTCGCGCAATACTCCGAGGATGCAGCCATCGTAGGTGGAGGCGGCCCGCTGCGTAAGGTTCACGAGGGCTGCGTCGTCGAGGAATATGTCGCCGTAGATCAGCAGGAATCTTCCCTCTCCCTCGATGAAGTTTTTTGCGGCTAGGAGGGCGTGGGCCGTCCCCAGGGGCCTTTCTTGGACCGCCTGGCTAACGGCGAGGTTCTCAACCCCCTTCAAAGCCTCCATTACCGCGCCTCCGCCCTGCCCTGTGACGACGCAGATCTCGCCGACCCCCGTGGCTCTAAGCTGCTCCGCTATCCTCCGTATAAGTGGCACCCCGGCCACGGGTAGCAGAGGCTTCGGCCTCCTTCGTGTAAGCGGCTCGAGTCTTCTCCCCTCGCCGGCCGCTAGGACCACGGCCTTTAATCCCAAGACGCCGTTAGAGAGTGCTTGATGGGTCATGATATACTCTGCCCCACCTTCTCCGTGATGCCTTTATGGTGTGGGGTGTGTGGGTTATGGCCGTGCTGAGGCTGGTGGGGTTAGGGCTCGGCCCGCCGGAGTATCTGACGCTCAGGTCCCTATCAGTTCTGGAGGCCTCGAGCATAGTCTACCTTGACACATATACGAGCTGCGTCCCTGACGAGCTGGTGGGGTTCTTGAGGGAGAGGATCGGGGCTAGGCTCAGGCTCGCCGATAGGAGCGACCTGGAGGAGGGCTCGGGTAGGCTTCTCGACGAGGCCTTGGGGGAGGAGGTCTCCTTGGCGGTTCCGGGAGACCCCCTAGTCGCGACCACGCACGTCGCGCTGCTCCAGGAGGCAGCGAAGAGGGGTGTCAAGTTCGACGTCATACACGGGGTCTCAGCGCTCTCAGCCGCCGTGGCCTCCTCCCACCTCTCCTCCTACAGATTCGGCCGGACGGTAACCATCCCCAGACAGGCCTCTCGGGAGAGCCTCCGCACGATCTATTGGCGGATAGCCGATAACATGGAGTCCGGCCTCCACACGCTAGTCCTCCTCGACGTAGCGGGCGGGGGGATGCTTGCCCCCGAGGCCTGCTCGGTGCTACTCGGCGTCGCCGAGGAGGAGGGAGGGCCGCTCAGGGAGGACAGCCCCGTGATAGTCCTCGCGAGGCTGGGATACCCCGACGCCGCAAGGATCGCCTGCAGGTTATCTGAAGCCACAAGCCTCCGGCTGCCTCCCGCGCCCCACGTCTTAGTAGTCCCCTCACAGCTCCAGCGATACGAGTCCGAGGCCCTCGTGAGGCTGCTGGGGGCTAAGGGGGAGCTCGCGGTTGCCGCGACGCAGATACGCACCAGAAGGGGTAGGGTTGAGGGTTATGTGGAGAAGACGGCCAGGGCCTTGGAGGGACTGGTGGTGCTGAAGGATCATGAGGAGGTCGAGAGGGTCTTAGAGATAGCGCGGTCCTATCTCGAAGACGCGAGATATTTTCTGGACCGCGACAGGGTCGACGACGCGATGCTCGCCGTCTCTTACGCTGAGGGAGTCCTAGACTGCCTGAGAATCTTGGGGAGAGCAGAGTTCACATGGTGAGGCGCAGAAAAACAGTCCTGACATCGGGGGTCTTCGATATACTCCACCCGGGCCACCTCTATCTCCTGCGCTACGCCTCCAAGTTAAAGGGCAGGGAGGGGAGGCTGGTCGTCGTCATAGCGCGAGACGAGACCGTCAAGAAGAGGAAGGGGAGGCAGCCAGTCTTCCCGGAGAGGCATCGGCTAGAGCTGGTTAGGAGCCTTAGATACGTCGACGAGGCTGTGCTCGGTTACCAACCCTTTAGCTTCAAGAGGATCATGGATCGGTTCCGCCCCGACGTGATAGTCTTCGGATACGACCAAGACGGGCTGAGGAGAGAGTTCGAGAGGCAGGCCCGGGAGGAGGGATGGCGCGTAAGCATCGTTAAGGCGCCCAAGATGCCGCGCTCCAAGCTCAACAGCACCAGCGAGGTGCTTGGGAAGATTCTGAGGATCTTCTCCAACAGATCTGACGGGCTGGGGGGTGTCAGAGCCTCAGCCCTGAGACGTTCTTCTCGAAGCTGATCGACTCGAAGACCAGCCCTAGGAAGCGCGCGTACCTGAAGGCCTCCAGTATCTCCTCCCTCGTGGGCCTCCTCGCGATCTCGGCATACCTCTTGTCGTAGAGCGGGTTTGATGGGTCGGCGAAACAGTCCGGATGATACTGGTCCATAACGTTCACGGGCACGTCAGGCATGTTCTCTGAGATCCACCTGAGGACAGGCTTCGTACAACACTCCACGTGGTTAGGCATCACGAGGTGTCGGATGACTATGTCCTCCCCCCAGTCATGGATCATCTTGTGGTTCCGCGAGACTGTCTCCCAGTACCAGGGGGTCCGGGCAAGCTTGATGGAGCAGGCGTCGCTGCCGAACTTGAAGTCGGGGAGCCAGATGTCGACGAGCTCTCGGAGAATCTTCAGGGTCTCCAGGCTCATGTACATGTTGGAGTTCCAGAGAATCGGTGTGTTGAACTCTCCCCCATAGGTGTACTGGGCGGGCTCGAGCCTCCTCCATCTTAGGGCATCAGGCTTCATCAGCCAGATATACGCGAAGTCGCTCTTCTCCGGGGCCATCCTACCGAGCAGGGATATCGCCTTCACGATCGTGTGGAGGTGGATCGTCGGCTCACCCCCCACCAAGTTGATGTTGTGGCACCCCTCGACGCGGAGCTCCCACATCATCTTAGCGAGCATACCGGGATCGACAACCACCCCGTTGTCCTTGTCCCTACTGATGTCGCCGTTCTGGCAATTTCCAACCGCCAAGCAGTTAGCCATGTAAGTATGGGTGATGTCATCAACCTCCAAATTGTAAACAGCCCCAGAATACCCAACTCTTTCAATCTTATGGATCGGGACAACTGCGTAGCCATCCGCGATTTTGTATCTCACATGCTTTGCTTTGCTCCATGACCTGCCCATTGTACACGATTCATTAACCTTGACGTAGTAAAGCATCGACTGTTTTACCTTTCTACCTAGCAACTCTTTCTCGCTTGGGGGCGTGTAGAGGTTGAAGCTGGGCAGATGGCCCAAGATGAGGTAGAGTGTGTAAAGACCTAGAGCCAGCTTCTTCGAGACTGTATTTACCGAGATATAGCCCTCGGTCACGCAACCGTAGCCTGCGACAACGGCTTTCAAGAACGACTCTATGACTTTTGGCTCTGAATGGAATAGGAAGCTTGGCACTTGTTTGTCTTTAGCGTTATAGCCACAAAGCTGGCCGAACAGTATGGCGATCGAGGCCTTTCCCACCTCCAGAGAGGTTGTCGACTCCCTCTGTACCAGCTCCGGCTCAACTCCAAACACTTTCTTGAACAGCTCAAAAGCACGGTCGACAAGCTTTTCCTCATGTCTACCGAAACTTAGAACAAGCCGATAGCTACCCTGCCTATCTCTACTTTTTGTTACGTGGCCTTCCGAGCAATAATAGCCTAAAAGCTCTGCAAAATCGGTGCTAACCGATATTTTTGAAGGAATTCCTGGGCGCTTCTCAGTTTTTAGCCTAACGGAGCCGTTTTCAGTTACTACGGTGCCTTTTCTTTCTTCCCGAGAAGGCCCCTCTCTCCTCAGCCTAGATACTAAATAACGGACATGTGTCGGATGATAGACCAAAATTTCCGCAATCTCTCTCGATGACCTGTGGTTCTCCGCTAAGGCGAGTGCCTGAAGCTGTCGACCTGTGTCTACGCTTACGGTGTATTGGATCTTCTCAGCGAAGGGTCTGAGGATTGTATCGACATCTACAACCGGCGAGGAGGGTTTTTCGATTTGTGGAAACGGGATCAGTAATTTATGCCCTGGGGCTAGGTCTTTTGCCGGAATCTTTAAAATCTTACCACCAGGGCCGTAGACGGGGATCTCGTGTGAAGGCGTTACCAGTATTGGCGGAGCGTGTAACGGCTTGATTTTGATTAGGTAGCCGCTGTAATGGTGTTTGAACACCTTCCGTATTCTTACTCTTCTGCCGTCATAGGAGTATGTGTATAGGTTGCTTGGAAACCTAACTAGGCCGACACCGTATTGTAGCTCATTTCCCGCAGCCTCGAAGATTTCCCCAATCGTATAGAGCCCCCTATCGGTTAATATCACGGTCTCTGGATGGACGCAGAAGGCGCACCTCATGTTGCAGGAGGTGAAGAAGATCGTGCCTGAGCCTCTGACCCCGCGTATCGGCAGCTCCTCGCCGAGGTGGTGGAAGTAGGAGCTCACCCTCGAGAAGGACTCGAGCATGCAGGCGCCGTGCTTCCTCCCCTCCCTCCGGTCGACCCTGCAGTTCCACCTGCAGAAGTTGCAGTGTGAGAGCATCCTCTCGGCCAGCTCCACCTTCAGGTCGATCAGGCTCGTCCCAGCAGTGTCCATGTCTTTCAGGGAGATTTCGCCCCTCCTCACCGCCTCGAAGGCCTCTCTGAAGAGCCTGGCACCCTCCTCGTGGGCGTCCCAGAGCTCCTCCTCGCTAGCTGCGAGATCCGCGTCAACGGGCACCCTCCTGCAGATGAGGTATTTGGCGGGCATCCTGTTGGTGGAGACGGCGAGGTACCAGGAGAGCCTCTTGGCCACCTTCTCGTCGCTCCATATCCAGAGCTGGCTAAGCATCCCCTGCACCTACTAGTGATCCTAGCCTGAATAGACTTTAATCTTTCCGATAGATAGCTGGTGCTGTTGGCGGGGAGGGGCCTGGTCATAACTCCTCTGGGAGGGGTGGGAGAGGTTGGGGGGAACAAGTTCTACATCGAGGCCGGGGGAGAGGGGCTCCTCATAGACTTCGGGATCAGCTACAGCAAGAAGAGACGGTTCTTCGGGGGATACCTGAGGCCCAAGAAGCACGCTACCCTGCTGGCCCTACTGTCCTCAGGCACTGTACCGAGGCTGCGGGGCCTCTACGACGAGGAGCTGTTTGACCCTGTAGGGATCTGTAGAGAGATGCTGGGCTTGGCTCCGGAGATAGAGCCTCTCGCGGTCGTGGTCAGCCACCCGCATCAGGACCACGTGGGCCATGTCTCGCTTCTGAGGAGCGACTTAGAGGTCTATATTGGGAGGGGGAGCTACGAGATAGCCAAGACTAGGGAGCAAACAAAGTCGGCGAGGACCGTCGAGGACAGGGTCTTCGCGGGGACTGAGAGGAGGGTCTCGCTCTTCAGGACGGGGGATAAGGTGAGGATAGGCTCCTATGAGATAAAGCCGATACATGTGGACCACTCGGTCCCAGGCTCCTACGGCCTCATAATCCACCACCCCGAGGGCAGCATAGCCTACTCGGGAGATCTCAGGATGCACGGCCCTAAAAGCGGCTTTACGCTCGAGTTTCTCGAGGCCGTTTCATCGGAGGGGGTTGAGGCCCTGATGCTCGAGGGCACTCGGCTAAACGATGTCGTCGAGTTCCCAGAGGGGATGGTGGAGGCGGAGATGTATAGGCACATGGCTGGGAGAAGGGGGCTAGTCGCGGTTTTGATGGGTGTCTTAGACTACGATAGGTTCAGCTCGGTGGTCAGGGCGGCCGAGAGGAGCGGGAGAGAGGTCGTGGTCACTTTGAGGATGGCAGCTGTCCTAGAGACCTTCAACAGGATCGGCGTCATGCAGGACGAGTTATTGCCGGGAAAGGGGAGGACCAGGGTCTTCCTGGAGAGGAAGGGGGTCGGCGACTTCGGCGAGCAGAAATATAGGGGTTGGGAGAGCGAGCTCATCGACAAGCTCTCCGAAGGAGGCGCCCACCTACTCAAGGATACGGAGCTAGGCCGCTCCCAAGGGAGATACGTCGTCGTGCTTAACTCGCCCGACGAGCTCATCGACCTCCTATACGTGAAGCCTAGAGAAGGATCCGTCCTCATCTACTCGACGAGCGAGCCCCACACCGAGGAGCAGGAGATCGACCGGGAGAGGATCGACAACTGGGCCTCATCGATGGGGATGGTCACGGTCCATATCCACTCGTCGGGACACGCCAGCAGGGGAGAGCTCACACAGATTCTCGCCACGACCAAGCCGAGGGTGTTGATACCCATCCACACCGAGAGCCCACAGCTCTTCCGGGAGCTCCTAGAGGCCGCCTCGCCCTCCTCAAAGCTTATATCTGTGCCCGAGAACGAGCTGATCAGCTTATAAGACAAGACTCCTGGCGTAATACTCTCTACAGACCCCCGGAGAGGCGCTGGTAAAGCTAAAAAGTCCCCTTCTTAACAGTTTAGCGAAACCATGCCCAGGGAATTCGTGGTCGTGGAGTCCAAGGTGAGGGAGCTATTGCCCGAGGGGTACAGGCTTAGCAGCGACGCATTACAGGGTCTCGACGCGGTTGTCAGGCAGGCGATACAGAGGGCGGTAGACCGCTGCAAAGCAAACAACAGGAAGACGATCATCAAGGAGGACTTCTAGAACCCTCAGGGGATAAGGCTCAGAGAGTCAGGCGACACCAAGACTTACATACTGGTCTTTTGATCTATTTTTGCGTGATGAGAGCGGGTATTTCTGAGCAGTGATGACGACACCCGCTCACTGACTTGTTTAGAGGTCTATCTCGACGCATGCGTCGAGCTTGGAGTAGTATCTCCGTATCTGGCTGGCGCCATACTTCTCCCGGAACATCCCCACGACACTCTCCACCTCGCTCCTCTCTGTTATGGGCCTCGCCTCAGCCGCGGCCCTATGCCCGCCGGCCTCGATCTCTATCGTGGAGTTGGCCAGCACGTTCTTGAACCAGTTGGTGTCCGTACCCATCACGGGTAGGAGGTGGATCCTGTTGTCCTTCTTGACGAACCAGACGGGGAGGCTTATTCTCCTACCGCTTCTCCGGCCCTTCACGGTGATCGTGACCTCGCTCGCCCTCTCCAGAGCCTTGAGGAGACCTTCCGAGACCAACCCGGCAACTCTGCATAATCCTAACAGATAAGGTTTGAAGGTTCACTGGTCTCTCCTTATTAGGCTGTCAAGCAGCCTCTATCTCTGATGCGGACTGATGTGGTTGTCGTCGGCGCAGGTTTCGTTGGGCTTTACTCGGCCTACAGGCTTAAAAGGGCGGGATACGAGGTAGCCCTTGTTGCCGGGGGGAGCCTGAGGAGGGGCGCTTCGTGGGGGAACGCGGGCATAATCCACCAAGGCTCGACGACCACCGTCCCCGAGATCATGGGGTTCTGGCGCGTCGTCCGTCTCGCTTTGCGGCGCGGATCTTATCTCTCCACCAGCCCTGTCACTGCCCTAAAGGAGTCTCTCCCGGGAGGATGGATCTGGAGATATGCCAAGAGTCTTAGGAGGGAGCTTATCGCCCAGAGGGGACGGATACTCTCAGGGCTAGTCACCGAGAGCAGGGATCTCTGGCTCGAGACGATCAGGGCGGAGGGGCTTGAGACTGAGCTGGTCGAGGCGGGGTCTCTGGAGGCCTACTTCTCTGAGGAGCTCTTCTTACACGAGTCGAGCGTGATCAGCGCTGAGGCCCCAAGCCTCGGATACAGGGTCGAGGTGATCGACGGAGAGAGGTGCATGGAGATGGAGCCCCTCCTAGAGCGCGGCGTCGTCGGGGGCCTCTACTATCCAGACGACCTCTGGGTAAACCCAGCCAAGACACTCGAGTCGCTCTACCAAGCGGTCCAGCGGACCGGCGTAAGGATGGTTCCTGAGGATGCCGATAACCTCAGGGATGAGGGAGGTAGGGTGAGGGTGAGGACCCGGTCCGAGGAGCTTGAGGCGGAGCAGGCTGTGGTGGCCTCGGGGGCCTGGGCTGGGAGGATGCTCTCATGGGCCAGGGTAAGGATACCGCTAGCGGCGGGCAGAGGATACCTTGCCGTGACCGAGCCCACGGCCTCCCGCATATCCAGGCCAACATTCTACGCCGACGAGAAGATAGTGATAAGCCAGGCGGCCGGGGGGGAGCTGCGACTCACAAGCTACTTCGAGCTAAACGATCCGGACGCACCGCTAGACCGCTCCAAGATCAGGTCGATGCTTGAGAAGGCCCGAAAGATCTTCCCGCCGCTGAGAGGCTTGAGAACTCTGGATGAATGGGTCGGATCTAGGCCCTGCCTACCCGACGGGTTGCCCGTCATAGGGCGGCTGAGCGAGAGGAGCGGGATCATCGTTGCTACAGGACTATGTAGGCTTGGGCTCACGCTCAGCACGGCGACGGGCCGCCTAGTCGAGGGGATAGTTTCCGGTCGGGAGGACCCCATCCTAAGGCACTTCTCGCCTCAGAGGTTTGGATAATCCTCGGGAGAGAGTAATGGAGGCTACAGAGCAGTATATAGATAGTGCTTATATTGGCCCGGCTGTAATTAGAATCCCAGAGGCAGACCATGCGGACTAGCCCAGATAGGGCGGTGGCCCTCGTGGCGGTGCTACTCGCCGTCCTATTCACGCTCTTCAACGCGGGGCCATTCACCTTCTCTTCATCGCCAGCCCTTCAATACGCCACGGACGTGGCCTCACCGGTGAAGGCGGGCATACCCGTCAAGGTTCAGGTCCTCCACTCTCTGGACGGTTCTCCTCCGACGCCGCCCAAGCCGGGCCTCGTGTTCGCCGTCCTAGGGCGCTTTTTCTCGGAGCTCAACGAGGAGGGTGAGGCCGAGTTCCTGCTCACGCCGGGCAACTACAGCCTCATGGTTTCATGGCGCGACGGAATACTCCACCCGCACAGGATGCTAGTGAGCGTCGAGAAGCCCCTCAGAATACTCGTGATATTCAAGGAGGAGAGGATCTTCCCAACCTCGCTCAAGACCTATGTCAACTTTTCGACCTCCTCAACACGCGTAGAGCTGGAGTATAAACCGCCGAGCGATAAGAGTGTATACGCCTCCACACCCATAATCAGTATTATAGACCATGGGGGGCAGAGAAGGGTGTTCCCGACGGGCGAGAAGATCGAGACGCATCTGACGCCGCGGCCCTACTACTTGAGGCTCGACGCCTCTGAGGGGTACGCGCTCTATGACGTGATCATCCCCATCTACTCCAAGATGGATATCATTATTCCTTGGACGGCGATGGTTATTCCTTGGGACCAGGTCTTCATCCCGATACAGCTGACCAACGCCACAGTCATCGAGATGACTGAGGATGGGGCCTGACATCTTCTACAGCCCCGCCTTCTGGCTCCTTCTAAACATCGCCGTCGCCCTAAGCATCTTGATGATGAGGAGGAGAGCTAGGAGCCGCTCCCAAGGAACCCCTAGAGCCGTGGAGGCAGGTCCCTACTGGAGGCTCGAGAGTCTTCTCAGGGCCGATGTCCCCGTCGGTGGGCAGAGGGAGTATCTCAAGGAGTGTATGAGGACATTCATCGGTATTCTGGCTGAGAGGGGGGCCGCCTCTGACCCCCGTCCACAGACCGTTAGAGAGATCCTGACCCGGCTGGGAAGGGAGGAGGCGAACGGCATAGTCGAGGTATATGAGGCTGTGCGGTTCGGCGGGCGGACACTATCCCAAGAGGAGCTGGAGGAGTTCAGGTCAAAGCTACGCATGCTTGCCCGTTCGGTCATCTACTGAGGCCGCGAAGTATCCTGTCTAGCTCGATGATGGCGCGGCGGGGGGTGGGGCCTAGCGGGCCTCCGAAAACCACTCCATCCAGCCCAGAGCCTAGGAGATCCTCGACACGTTCCTCAACATGTTTCGGGTTTCCTGCGATGGCGAAAAGATCAACCATTTCGTCGGGAACAACTCTATGGATCTCTAGCCAGTTTCTCCTGAGAACCATCTCCCTTATCCGCGAGAGCGTTTCAGGTCTTATCCCGAGCTCTCCGGACAGACGCTGGGGAATCCCCTGAGAGACAACACCGACGTAGGGCTTGACCGTCTTTCTGGCCTTCTGCCGGTCCTCATGGATCGAGACGAGGGCCTCCATCTCCACCGAGAAATCCTTCTCGTCGCGGGCGAGTCCCGCGAGGGCCTCCCTCACGATCCTGACGGGCCTGACAGGCTCGTGGAGCCATGAGCTGTTTATCAGCACTCCGTCCCCCGCCTCGGCCGCGAGCCTCAGAAGCTTCTCGCCCTGCGCCGCGACGTAGATGGGGATCCTCCCCCAGGGCTTGAAGTCCAGCCTGCTCCGCTCGTCGGCGCCTCCCCGGAGCGTCTCCCTGATGGTCCTAACGGCCTCCCGCACCCTCTCCACAGGATCTACTTGCCTGATACCGAGCGAGTCGAGCGCCAGCCTGTCCCCGGCACCGATCCCGAGGGATACGCGTTCCGGAGCCAGCTCGGAGAGGGTCGCCGCCGCCTGCGCCATCCAGACGGGGTGATAGAGGTAGGGGTTCATGATCCCGAGGCCTATCCTCAGCCTCTTGGTGACACCAGCTATCACGGAGGCCGCGACGACGGTGTTCCTGTTGAAGTAGTGGTCGCTTAGCCAGATTGTGTGGAACGAGAGTCTGTCGGCGAGGTGGGCGTAGATCTGGAGCCTCCAGAGCGGGTCCTTGGGCGGGAGCTCTATCGAGAACCTCATGCCCTCAGACATCTATCCCGTGCTTCCGCAGGATCGCGGAGGTCTTCTCGGGCTCGACCTTCGCGCAGAGCTTGAGCAACAGCTCTATACTCTCGGGGCTCGCGATGGAGCCGGACATGTAGATCCGCGCGACCTCGACCCCTATCTCGGGATGGATACTAGCCGAGTTATAGGTCGTCAAGAGCACGTCCAAAAGATCCTCAGCTAGCTCCCGAGAGGCGCCTCCTGCACCTAGCCCCCTGCCAGGCTCCTCCACCTTCCCCACTGACCCGACAAGCATCCGAAGCCAAGTAAAAAATTATTATTTCGCGTCAAACGGCCCGTCTCTGGAACCAAGTGGGGCTGACCGCGATCCCTTCCTGAGAGCGCAAGATCGTTGTGTAGCGTTAGGTAAATAGGCGATCTATTTATATGTCTTTAGAGGGTAGGCGTTGTAGCGATGGTAAGTCTGGGGAGGCTGGCGCTCCTCTCGGCCACCCTCCTTACAGCGCTTCTGGCCCTCTCGGTCGTGCTGGGAGGCGTGCTGACGGGTGGTGGGGGGGCGGTCGTAGTCTACGCGGCGCCCACTCTTCTCCAGCTCGCAAACGAGGCTGCGGGCCGGTCGGAGGAGATTAGGGCCGATATCAGGGTCTTGGGGAGCGTGGCCGCACTCAGGCTTATACAGCAGGGCAGGGTTCCCGATGTTTACCTCACCGTTGACGCGGAGCTACTCCGGGAGATCGACGGCCAGCAGAGGAGAAGCATGGTCCTCGGCTACTTCAGGCTCCATCTCGTCTGCAGGGAGCCTTTGGGCCTCCGGGGACTCGGGGAGGCGAGGATAGGGCTCGCGGACCCTAACACAGCCCCCATAGGCTACAGGTCCCTAGCGGCCCTCTACTGGCTCTCCACGAGATACAACCTGACGAGCCTAGACGAGGTGACGAGGAGCCTCTCCGTATCCTTCACGGAGGAGGGAGGTGGCTCCGTAGTCATCGACGCGAGGCAGTTCCGGGCCGCGGGAAGGTTCTCCGCGAGGGACGACTTAGCAGGCGTCGCCTCACTCTTCGAGGCGGGGGCTGTTGACTGCATCTTCGCCCACACGCCGTTCATAGTCTACAAGAGATATGGCGAGAGGTATAGCGTTATCGACCTCCCCGAGGAGATACAGTTCGCGAGGGACCCGGCGACCCGCTTCTTCGCAATAACCCATTCGGGGGTGTTTGAGGTCAAGAGGTTTGTCGGAGCGGCCGTCTCCTTCAGCCCAGCGGGGGACCGGTTCCTCGAGGCCCTGGAGGCCCTTGATCCGGAGTCGTTCGGGCTGGCGAGGGAGTAGTTATGGAGCGGGCCTGGATCTTCTCCTTGGCGGTGTCCTCATTCTACCTCGCGGTCTTCACGCTCCCCTCGCTGGCGACCATGAGGTTCACGGTCGGGCCCCAGCTAATCAGTCCGATCCTCAACACAGCCCTCTACTCAACCCTAGCCACGGCGATAGTCGTCCCCCTCTCCCTCCTAGTGTCGCTTGGGAGCCTCCAGGATCGCGGAAGGTTATCAACCGTCCTGATGACCTTCCCTGTCGCGATACCCCACACAGCCATCGGCGTCCTACTGTCCCCGCTGTTCTTTAGGACGGGGCTCCACGACACCGGCCTCGCGATACTCTCCGGCATGCTGGTCGTGTGTCTACCGATCAGCTTCAGCGTCTTCCGGAGCTATCTGTCACCCCTCGTTAGCGCAGGGTACTTGGAGTTTCTCGTGAGCCTTAGAGTTAGGGGGCTACGGCTGGCCCTGCTTCTCCTACGCTCCTCCAAGACCGCCTTGATCATCGCTGTGCTGCTGAGCTGGTTCAGAGCCTTCTCGGAGCTCGGGGTTTTCTTCATAATAGCGCAGCGACCACTCACGGTGGGGATTTACATCTACGAGGCCTTCATGAGGGCTGGATTCGAGGAGGTGGTGGGAGCATCCCTGATCCTTCTTCTCGTAGCGCTGCTCGTCTCCCTCGCTCTCACGAGGCTGGAGGGTCGTGCTGGAGATTAATGGACTCTCCGTTAGGAGGTGGGGCCTGAGGATCCACATCGAGAGGCTGGTCGTGGAGAACAAGATCGTTATAGTGGGTAGGAACGGTAGCGGCAAGACGACCCTGCTCCGGTGCATCATGGGCTTCCTAAGCCCCGACTCCGGGAAGATCTACCTCAACGGTGCAGACATCACCGGCCTCCCGCCCGGCGAGAGACGGCTCGGATACCTCCCACAATACCCCGTCAAGCTCCCCTTCACGCCGCAGGAGCAGCTAAACTACTTCGCGAGGCTCTACGGCGCTGATCCCAGACCTGTGGTAGAGCGACTCGGACTCGAGAGGATGATCCAGGGGACGGGGCTCTCAGCCGGCGAGCGGCAGCTGATAAACCTGGCCACGGTCTTGCTCAAAGACCCCGACTCGCTGCTACTCGATGAGCCTGTCTCGAGCATAGACTTCCCCCAGAGGATGAGGGTCCTACAGCACATCAGAAGGCTCGACAGGCCGCTCATCTACGTGACACACGACCCGTTAGAGGCCTTGTTGGTAGCCGATGAGCTGCTTCTCCTACAGGACGGGAGGCTCTGGGGGCCTGTGCCGAACGAGCTACGCCCGAAGGTCGAGGACTCTCTCGAGATGTTCGACCTTTACGCGCTGTTGGCTAGGAGCGCCCTGAGGCCCGTCTAGCCCCTCGAGGCCGCGGCGACCACTTATAGCGAGGCTTGCCCTCCTTCATACTATGCTCAGCTACATCAGTCCGCGGGCGAGGATAGCAGGAAACGTGGTCCAGGGGGCCGTAATTCTCGGCCCAACCGAGATAGGCCCCGCGAGCTATATCGACGCTCAAACCGTCATAGGCTATCCCGCGAGAGAGAAGCTATTGAAGGGTCCTCCATTCTCCCTGAACGAGCTCGACGATGCCAGCGACGGAGCCGTGATAGGACGCCGCTGCATAGTGAGGGCCGGCTGCATCATATACGAGGGCGTCGAGATCGGGGATGAGGTCGAGCTGGGGCACAGCGTGCTAGTCAGGAAAGGGTCGACGATCGGCGCGGGAGCTAGGATCGGAAGCGGCTCACAGCTCGACGGGGCAGTCAGCATCGGCGAAGAGGCCAACATACAGTCCATGGCCTATCTCCCCCACCTGACGAAGGTTGGGAGAAAAGTCTTCATAGGGCCGCGCGCCTGCGTGACGAACGACCGCTACCCGCCTAGCAGTAGGCTCGCGGGGGTCACGATCGAGGACGAGGCCTTGATTGGGGCGGGGGCGATACTCATGGCGGGGATAACGATCGGGGCGGGGGCCGTCGTGGCGGCGGGCGCGGTCGTCGTGAAGGATGTCAGGCCAGGCGAGCTGGTGCAGGGATGCCCGGCCCGGCCGAGATCGGACAGGCGGAGTTTCGAGGAGAGAAGGAGGCGCTACGAGTCCCTTTAGATTACCCGCCCCGATGGCGCCGATAACGTTTATATCTGTCAGAGACATAGATTGCCCGAGGGGTCTAGGAGAGAAATAATGGCTGAGATATGCCCCACATGTTCGCTCCCAAAGAGCCTGTGCGTATGCCAGACGATTGAATACGAGCAGCAGCGTGTCAAGATCAAGCTCGAGTCCAAGAAGTGGAACAAGACCATGACGGTGATAGAGGGCCTCGACAAGAGCAGCATCGATATCGAGAGGGCTGCGTCAATACTTAAGACAAAGTGCGCCTGCGGAGGCGCCGTAAAAAACGGCATGATAATGCTTCAGGGAGATCAGAGGGAGAAGGTGCAGAAGATTCTGGCCGAGCTCGGGGTACCGCCGGAGAACCTCGAGGTCATTTAGGGGCGTCCTGCCCACCCCCAAGGGCTTTATTTATCATCGCGATGATCTCGTCCCGCCTCATCCCCTCAGTCACGATCCCTAGCTTCCTAGCCGCCTCGATGAGCTGCCGATCCGTGGACTCTAGGCCCTCTATCCCCGGCTTTAGGGCCTCCGAGACATAGGAGTTGACCTCGGACCTCGCCTTCTGCATCTCCCTCACGAAGCGGCCGACGGACCTTGCGATCTCGGGGATTCTCTCAGGGCTCCAGAGAAGCATGGCCAAGACCACGCCCAAGACCACGACCCACTCGACGCCCTCGATGGGCAAGACCCTACACCACGAACTACAATGATAGGGAGTTAAAAAATCACACTCTCACACAGGAGGCCGGCCTATAAAGACGACCGGGGACAGTTGGGGACTGACTCTACGCCACGGGGGTTGGGCTCTCCAGAATTTCCTTCAGGCCCTTGAATCTGTTCCTCACCGTCACCTCTGTGACGCCAGCGGCCCTCGCTATGTCTTTCTGGGTTATGTTCTGCATCGTTTCTTGGCATGCCATGTAGAGCGCTGCGGCTGCTATGCCTACTGGATCCTTCCCAACGGTCGCGCCCTTCTCCGCGGCCCTGTTGAGCAGGTTGAGGGCCTCCTGCACCGTCCTCTCATCTAGCCTCACCCTCGAGGCGATCTTCCGTATGTAAAGGGCCGGGTCTACCACGGGGATCCTCAGACTCAGGTTCTTCACCAGCAGCCTGTAGCCCTGCGCGATCGTCTTTCTCTTAACTATGGGGTAGGCGCGCTCAAACTCTCGCAGATCTCTCGGCATGCCGCTCATCCTGCAGGCGGCGTAGGTCGCGGCGGCCATGATGCTTCTTATCGATCTCCCCCTGACGAGGCCGGCCTTGAGGGCTTTTCTGTAGATGGACATCGCCATCTCCGCGGCGAATTGAGGTATGTGGAGCTTGTCCACGTAGATCTCCAATATATTGGCCGCCTGCTGCAGGTTCCTGTTCTCAGAGGCGTTTATCTGCGAGGTCTGGTCAAGCTTCTTGAGCCGCAGCATCTTCTCCCTAACCTCCTTGGGTAGCCGCCTCCCACCGGCGTCCTCACCCACCCTATTAATGACCGTGGATAGGCCGTGATCGCGATACATTATCGAGAGCGGGGCACCCGTCCTAGCCCGCGTCTGCTGATCATCGTCGAGGCTCCTCCACTCTGGCCCACGGTCAACGTCGTGAGCCTGAATGACGTATCCGCAGTCACCACAGCTGATCTCCCCCGTTCTCGAGTCGGTGACGATGTTGTCGCTTCCGCACTCGGGGCAGATGTACCCCTCAACATCCTTACGGTTTAGCACCAATTCTTATCACCCCCATCGGGGAAAAGAGTTTTAAACACGTTCACCTCATCAGTTTTAACCTTTTGGTGGCATATATACCTTGCGTATTAGACATACTGAACAACACCAACCTGTATATACTCCCGTAATACGCGCCCGGATAAGGAGGGGCCGGAAACCCTTGCCCGAAGATACAGAAATTAATGTTTTATTAGGGGGCCGGCTCCCCAGCAAATAGTGGTGTTTGGTCAAGGCTGAGCCGAAGCCGAGGGCCAACTGCGTTATACGCCCCATCAGGGATGACGAGCTGCTGACGGTGATGGAGATCAACAGGATCTGCCTCCCCGAGAACTATTCCTACTCATTCTTCTACACGATATACAGGAGCAACTCCGATGCTTTCCTAGTCGCTGAGGTCGATAAGGCGATCGTCGGATACGTTATGTGCAGGGTCGAGTGGGGGATCTCGAAGATCGAGTCTCTGAGGCTCAGAAAGCTCGGACACATCGTCTCGATAGCGGTGCTTCCCGAGTATAGGGGGAGAGGCATAGGTAGGCAGCTCCTCGAGAGGACTCTACAGGTGCTAAGGGATGTCTACAGCTGCGACGAGGCATACCTGGAGGTCAGGGTCTCCAACACAGCCGCTATCAACCTCTACTATTCGCTGGGCTACAAGGTGGTCAAGGTGGCTAAGCACTACTACATAGACGGCGAAGACGCCTACGTGATGGCTATGAAGATCTAGAGCTCCACGAGGCCCTGCTCCCTTACCCTCAGTACCAGGACGCTAACATGGTTCGGCTCCAGCGAGAGGGTGTTACCGAAACTATACTTTCCGGAGATCTTGTCGACATGGACGTACCTTCCCGCGGGTTTATCCGCGTCTTTAACGAAGTAGACGATTATCGCGCCCCCCACGGCAGAGGCTAGGAGGAAGTATGCCCTGCTGGAGACGGAGTAGTTCAGGATCGGCAGCGGGAGAGACGAGGCGAGGAGGACTATGTCGCTCAGATCCTCGAGCTCCAGCTTGATGATCGAGGGCTTGGGAGCTTCGCTCACGCCCACTCAGCAATCTTGACCTCCCTCTGACGCTATAAAGCCTTTCCCACCACCTATCTACTGGCCCGCGCTCTCTCCTGCTTTCCGAGACAGGAACTTCTCCACCTCGTCGAGGTCCTTGTGCGTCTCTATGCTTTTCCAGAAGACGCCGCGATAAGGGACCGCCTTAAGCCTCGCCGTCGAGGCCAGAGTCGGAAGAGAGTCTGTCTCAAGGGACCCCCTAGCCGGCAGGTAGCTGAATATCTCCTTGGCGAATCCGTAGACACCCGCGTTGATCCAGTAGTCTTGGAGGAGAGGCTTCTCCTTGAACTCCCTAACTATGAGGGACTGCTCGTCGAACGTGACTATCCCGTATATCGAGGGTAGAGGGACTAGGCTGACCGCGCCCACGGCTCCCTCGAGGCTCGCGAAGACGCGGGACGGGTCTAGGTCGGTGATCACGTCTCCGTTGACAACTAGGAGCCGTGCCTCGTCGGCGCAGAGTTCCTCGGCGTTCTTTAGCGCCCCTCCCGTTCCAAGCTGCTCCCTCTCCACGGAGTACTGTATCTCCACGCCTAGTCCTGACCCGTCTCCGAGCCTCTCCACAAACTTCTCAGCCAAGTATCCGACGCAGAACACTATCCTCCTGAAGCCGTGCTCCTTGAGCCACTCGACTTGCCACTCCGCTATGGTTTTGCCCGCAACCTCTATGAGCGGTTTAGGCAACTTATCGGTCAGCGGCCTCAGCCTCTTCCCCAAGCCTCCCGCGAGAATGAGGGCGAGCATCGAGCCATCTCTACTAGCCATGCGTAGTTAAAAAAATGTTTAACTAACGTGCCAGCCGATACCTCGGTCCACGAGCCGTATCCTCGACCTCGACGCCAGCCTCTTTCAGGACGGCCCTGATCATATCCGCCACAGCGTAGTTTCCCTCCCTCCTCAGACTCTCCCTCGCGGCTAGGATCTTCTCAATGATGAGGCGAAGCCTCTCGCTCTCCCCTATCCGCGCCTCGGGGGGTCTGAGGCCCAGGACCTCGAATACTGTTGACATCAGGTCGAGGCCCTTGACGATCTCTGCTCTGCGTTGCGCCGTCTCACTTTCCAAGCGGGCGTTGACCTGTCTCGTCATCTCGATGAGATGTGATATCGCCTCAGGAGTGTTAAGATCGTTGCAGAGGCTCTCTAAGAAGCTGCTGAACGTCTCGTCGATCGACTTGATGTGGCTCTGGCTCGGCTCCCCAACATCTGTTGCGTACTCCTGCGCCTCGACGAGCCTGCGGTAGGTTTCCTCGATCCTCTCCCTCAGGGCCACGACTCTCTCCATCGCTTCCTCGGAGTAGTCGAGGGGGCTTCTGTAGTGGGATCCGAGGATGAGGAGCCTCAGGTCGTTCGCGGTGTATTCTCTGAGGGCCTCATCTATCGTGATGAAGTTGCCGAGGCTCTTGGACATCTTCTCGCCCCTCACCGTGAGGTATCCCACGTGTACCCAGTATTTCGCGAAGGGTCGTTTCCCCGTGATGCATTCCGACTGGGCGATCTCGTTCTCGTGGTGGGGGAAGATGAGGTCCTGCCCGCCTCCGTGTATATCGATCTGCTCCCCTAGGTGCTTGATGGACATGACGCTGCACTCGATATGCCAGCCGGGGAACCCTTCGCCCCAGGGGCTGGACCACTTGAGGAGGTAGCCCTTCTCCGCCCTCTTCCATAGGGCGAAGTCGGCGGGGTTCCTCTTTCCGGGCGCGGGCTCTACTCTGTGCTTAACCAGCTCCTCCGGCCTGATCTTCGAGAGCTGCCCATAGTACTCGTAGCTCGAGACATCAAAGTAGATGTTGCCGTCAGACTCGTATGCGTGGCCATTTTTCAGGAGCCTGTCTATCGCCCCCCACATATCCACTATATGCATGGTTGCGCGGGGCTGTACCGAGGGCCTTCTTACGTTCAGCCTCTCCATGTCGCGGAAAAACGCGAACATGTACTTGTCGACCAGCTCCATGGGGTCTAGCCTCTCGCGGGCCGCGCCGGCCAGTATCCTGTCTTCCTGCGTATCTTCCCGTAGGTGGCCTACGTCGGTGATGTTCCTCGCGTACCTTACCCTGTAGCCTAGATGCGTTAGGAGCCTGTAGAGGATGTCGAAGACGATGTATGTCTTGGCGTGGCCTAGGTGCGCGTAGTCCTGTACCGTGGGGCCGCAGACGTACATTTTTACGCTGGGAGGGTCGAGGGGCTGAAAGTCCTCCACGGCCTGGCTGAGCGTGTTGTAGATCCGCAGACGCGTCGCGCGGCTGAGCGCCAACCCCCTGACCCTCCCCTCTGGATGGCTACGCCCCACACCCTCATTTAAGGCTCGCGAAGAAGTAACCCCGAGACGTGTGGAGAATCCTCCTTATATCCCGGGCGTGGCACGGCCTCCGCGGCATGGACGTGGAGGAGGCGCTCGAGAGGGGCGAGCTGGCGCTCCACAAGCTCGACGAGGTGTTGGGGGACAGCGTGGCTGCGACGGAGGCGCGGAGGAGGTTCTTGGAGAAGAAGTCCGGCAAGGATCTCTCCGCTCTACGGTCCGACCTCCCGTTCAACGAGATCGTGGGTAGGAACTGTGAGAACACTATAGGCGCTGTGAGTCTTCCGGTGGGGGTTGCGGGCCCGCTGAGAGTTGAGGGCAGGTACGCTAGGGGCGAGTTCTACATCCCCCTCGCGACGACGGAGGGGGCGCTGGTCGCGAGCGTCAACAGGGGCTGCTCGGTGATCAGGGAGGCCGGGGGAGCTTCGGTGTCCGTTCTCTACGACGGGATGACCAGGGCCCCTGTACTCGAGACCCCAAGCCTGAGGCACAGCGCCCAGCTTGCCGAGTGGGTTAAGCGTGAAGAGCAACGGCTACGAGAGGCCTTCGGCGAGACGACGAGGCACGGAGAGCTGGTGAGCGTGTCGCCCTTCGTGGTTGGGAGACACCTTTTCCTAAGGATGACGGCGAGGACCGGCGACGCGATGGGGATGAACATGGTTACTCGGGGGGCCGAGAGGGTGGTTGAGGAGATCGTCAAGACGCATCCATGGGCTAGACACATAGCCCTCAGCGGGAACCTCTGCACAGACAAGAAGGCCGCGGCGGTCGACTGGATCCTCGGGAGGGGGAAGTCCGTCACAGCCGAGGTCAGGATGCCTCGCGAACTAGTGGAGACTAAACTCAAGACGACGCCGGAGGATATGGCGAGGGTCGCGCTGGCCAAGCTCTACCTCGGATCCGCCAGGGCAGGGGTAATAGGGGGCTTCAACGCCCACGCAGCGAACGTCGTGGCCGCCGTCTTCATAGCGACGGGGCAAGACCCAGCCCAAGTCGTGGAGTCAAGCTTCTGCCTAACGCTCGTCGAGGCCGGTGAGGAGGGGGCCTACGTCTCGGTCACGCTCCCAAGCCTCGAGGTCGGGACAGTCGGGGGAGGGACATGGCTGCCCGCGCAGAGGGCCGCGCTCGAGATGCTAGGCGTGGCGGGGCCGGGAGACCCGTCCGGGACCAACGCCCTCAAGTTCGCCGAGATCGTCGCCGGAGCCGTCCTCGCCGGTGAGATCTCGCTGATAGGGGCTTTGGCGGCTCACCATCTAGCCAGGGCTCACGTGAGGCTTGGAAGAGGCGGGGGATCGAAGGCCTAAAAAGCCGGGCTGGATGATAGGTCTGGGAGTTGTCTGAGAGATTCCCCCAGCAGGGCGAGCTAGTGGTCGGCACCGTGGCCAGGGTCATGAGGCATGGAGTGACTGTGAAGCTCGACGAGTATGACGGGCTCGAGGCCTTCGTCCCCCTATCCGAGATCTCGCTGAAATGGGTCAGGAACATAAGGGACTATCTGAGGGAGGGCCAGAGAACGGTTTTCAAGGTCATCAGAAGCTCACCCCAAAAACTCCAGGTCGATGTGTCCTATAGGAGGGTTACCGTGAAGGAGAGGGCCGATAAGATGAGCGAGTGGAACAGGCGGATGAAGGTTGGGAGGATGGTCTCGATCCTCGCCGAGAGGGGCGGCGTGGACCGGCCCGTCATAGAGGAGGGGCTCGTCAAGCCGGCACGGGAGAGACATATCGAGCTCTACGAGCTCTTCGAGGACATAGCCTCTGGGGAGGAGCCTCCCGACTGGGTCAGCCTACCCAGCAACTTGAGGGACGAGCTGGTTGATCTCTGCCGTAAAGAGATAAAGAGGTCCATAGCCGTGTCGAAATCCTACATCAGGCTCTATGCAGGTCGCGCCGGGGTCGAGCTGATAAGGGAGGCCGTGAAAAAGGCTATGGATGAGGCCGGCCAGTCTGAGAAGGTCTCCATAACCGTGGTCGGGCCTCCAAAATATCTCTTGAGGGCGGAGTCCGAGACGGCTGAGGGTGCTGAAGAGTTGAGACGGAGAGCGATAGAGGCTCTCACCAGAGTCCTCGCGGAAAAGGGCGGCGTCATAGAGGTTTTGGAGGAAAAAAGTTGAGGCTCAGGCGCTGTAGCAAGTGCTGGAGATACACCCTGAGGACCGATAAGTGCCCCGTCTGCGGGGGAGAGCTCGTGAACCCCCACCCGCCGAGAGCGATGATTAGCGAAGAGGCCTTAAAGGCTGGGCTTGGGGCGCTGGATACGGTGGGCAGGGAAGGTGAGCTGGGTTCCGGAGCTCTTCAGAAGACTCTACGCCCTGAAGAGGCTGAGGAGGAAAGGGTGGGTAAGAAGAGGTATTAGAGAGCCCGAGTCGGTCGCCGACCACTCCTACTCCCTAGCAGTCTTCTCGATGCTCTTGGCCGCCGATAGGGGGCTAGACCCGCTGAGGGCCGCCGCTATAGCCCTGGTCCACGACCTTCCGGAGACCATAGTGGGCGACATGACCCCCGAGGAGAAGATGGAGGACCGGTCCCTCGGCGAGGCGGAGCTCCGTGCCCTATGGGAGGTAGCAGCGGAGCTGCCCGAAAGACCTTCGACACTACTCAGAAGCCTATACCTCGAGTACGTGGAGCAGTCTTCGGAGGAGGCCAGGCTGGTCAAGGAGCTTGACAAGCTCGAGATGGCCCTCCAAGCACAGCTATACGGCGAGCAGCAGGACCGGCCCGATGTCGCCGGCGAATTCACCCAATCGGCGCTGGAGAAGATCAGCGACCCCCTGCTCCGACGCATCATAAGGCCTAACGACTAGGTGGAGGAGCGAGCCGCTAGATCAGGAGACGAGACTGGGTGCCTGATCCCTACAGCGATATCGGATCTATACGGGCATCGTTTAGGCGAGGCTGGGGAGCGCTCTACGACCTAGGACCATCCTATAGCGCGCAGGCTATTAAATAGCGGCTAAACCCACGGTTCTGGAGGATGCTTGACATAAGGCGTATGCGGAGGGAGCCTGAGTACTTTAAGCAAGGGCTCGCCAGGAGGGGGCTGGATCCCGGAGTCGTGGACGGGGTTCTCGAGGCGGATGCGCGGCGCCGAGGCATCATGACCAGGCTCCAGGGCCTCCGGCATGAGCGGAATAGGATCGCCGCCGAGATAGGGAGGTCGCAGGGCGACGCGGAGAGGGTTAGAGAGCTGAGAGGCAGGGTCGAGCTCATAAGCAGGGAGATCGAGAGCCTCGAGAAGGAGCTCGAGGAGGCCGAGAGATTCGTGCACGAGACCCTCTTCAACCTGCCGAACATCCCCCACGAGTCCGTACCGGACGGTGCCTCCGAGGAGGAGAACGTCGTCGTAAGGTCATGGGGCGAGCCTGTTAGGGAGGAATGGATGCGAGACCACATCGATCTCCTGAATCTGCATGAGCTGGTTGATCTGGAGAGGGCTGCGAAGGTCTCGGGGGCGCGGTTCTACTACCTGCTAGACGAGCTCGTCTCCCTGAACCTAGCCCTCATCACCTACGCCCTCGACTTCCTCGCCGCGAGAGGATTCAGGATAGTCCAGCCCCCTTACCTGATCCGCCGCGAGATCTTGGCCGGAGCGATATCTCTGAAGGACTTCGAGGACATGATATACAAGGTTGAGGGAGAGGATCTCTACCTGATAGGGACTGCTGAGCACTCGATAGCGGGCCTCCACGCAGACGAGATACTGGATGGCAGGGTTCTCCCCCTCAGGTACGCCGGAGTCAGCCCCTGCTTCAGGAAGGAGGCGGGGGCCCACGGCAAGGACACGAAGGGGATCTTCAGGGTCCACCAGTTCGAGAAGGTGGAGCAGTTCGTCTTCTGCAGGGAGGACCAGTCTTGGGAGGAACATGAGCTCCTCATAAAGAACGCTGAGGAGATATACAGGTCCCTCGGCCTACCACACAGGGTGGTGAATATCTGCGTGGGGGAGCTTGGCCCCATCGCGGCCAAGAAGTACGATTTAGAGGTCTGGATGCCTGCTCAGGGAAGGTATAGGGAGGTGGTCTCCTGCAGCAACTGTACCGACTACCAGGCGCGGAGGCTGAGGATCCGGTACCGGGAGGCTCCCCACATCGAGGAGACCAAGTACATCCACACCCTCAACAGCACGGCGCTAGCCACCGAGAGGACGATCGTCGCGATCATAGAGAACTACCAGAGGCGGGACGGGGCCGTCGAGATCCCCGAGGCGCTGAGGCCCTATATGAAAGGGCTATCGGTGCTGCGGCCGAAGAACCCACGCTCATGACGGGGGAGCAACATAGATAACGTGGCTGCCCAAGGGCTAATAGGATGAGGCCTTGGGCGGAAAAAGAGTAGTCGTGATTAACGGAGACGGGACAGGGCCGGAGCTCGCAGAGGCCGCCATAAGGGTGATAGACGGCCTCAGACCCAACATCGAGATCATTAGGTGCGAGGCTGGCTACGAGTGGTGGGTCTCGGCAGGGAAGCCGAGTCTTCCCAACCTGATTCCTCCCTCGACTTGGGAAGCAATAATGAGTAGCGACGCATGCCTCAAAGCCCCGACAACCACTCCCCCGGACCCTAACGCTCCGGGGAGCGTAGCAGTCAACATTAGGCGTAGGATGGACCTCTACGCTAACCTCAGGCCGATCAAGACCTTCAAGGGCAGGGTCGGCCCTTTGGGGGAGGTGGATTTCTTATGCGTCAGGGAGGCCACGGAGGGGCTATACATCGGGGCCGAGGCACTATTGGACCAGAACACCGCGATAGCCATACGAAAGATCACCAGGGCCGGTTCCGAGAGGATTGCGCGGGTGGCCTTCAGGGAGGCGGAGAGGCTCGGATACGGCAAGGTCATAGCGATAACTAAGAGGAATATCCTGAGGCTGACGGACAGCATGTTCTGGAACAGCGTCGAGGCGGCCTCAAAGGATTTCCCCGCCATAGAGCTTGAGGAGTACTACATCGACAACATGGCGCAGCAACTCGTGAAGAATCCCCAGCGATTCAACCAGACGGTCCTACTTAGCACGAACCTATTCATGGACGTGATCTCCGAGCTCTGCTCGGCCCTCATAGGAAACATAGGCCTTGTCTACTCGGCCAATATCGGGGACCGCTACGCCATGTTCGAGCCGGCACACGGCAGCGCGCCGAAGTACAAGGGCCAGTACAAGGTCAACCCGACCGCTACGATCCTCTCCGCGGCCTGGATGCTCGAGTACCTAGGTTATCCGCGACACGCGAAAAGCATCTTCGCGGCGACCGAGAAAGTGATCGCCGAGGGCAGGACCGTGACCTACGATCTCGGAGGAAGCGCGGGCACCCTTGAGATGGCTGACGCGATAGCGAGGGAGGCCGTGAAGATCTACGACTCTCTTTGAGCAGGAGTCCTGGCTGAGAGCCTCGTTATCAGCTCCCTCAGCCTCCCCTCGGACTCAAGCCTGCTGACCCAATCGACATCTTCCCCACCCCACTTCCCGGCAAAGGCCTCTTGTGTGAGGCACACAACCTCCTCCACGCTCCTCGTAGTCGTATCTATCTGGACAACACTTCCAACCCCCTTTCTCGACAGGGCCTCCCTATACACCACGCCTAGAAGCTCCGCCTCGACGTTCTCGAGGGTCTTTAACTCGGGATATCCCCGCGCGGCCAGCTCCTCGAGGAGTCTGAAAGGGTCGCGTCTCAACACGACCACAGAGAGGACGGGTATCGAGCGTGGCTTAAAGACTATGTGCGTAGGTATCACGACATCTACCCCGGCTCTCCTGATGATTGACCCCGCCCTAGCCGAGAGGGCCGAGGCTGAGACCTCCGCGACACTAGTCCCCGCGATATCTGCGAGCTCAAGCAACATGAGCCCCATCCTCGACGCCAAGTTCCTGGCGACGGTGGACTTCCCGACACCCGGAGAACCAGCGACAAGGTATGCGGATGGCATCAGCCCCCCACTGGACAGCGCGAGCGCCCGCCACCTATAAAGTAGGGCCTGCGGGCTAGGAGCGTCCGCGCGTCCAACTGTCATGGCGAGGGGGTGAAGATTTTTCTGTCCGTGTATCCGTCTTTTTTCGGAGATGGTGAACTATGGCTTCGGGCCGTGGTAGGTTGCTGATTACCTCGATGAGGAGTCTTGGGGATGAAAGAAAGATTGCCGCCAGAGCCGTGGAGGACATCCTCGGATTGGCGGTGCAGGAGCAGGAGACCGGACAGGATCCCGCGTCTCAGAGCATAAACCCCGCCCGGAGGCAGGCTGACGCCTTCAAGACGGTGCAAAGCCTCTCCAACTCCTCCTCCCACGACGGGCTACGGTTACACATCACGGGGGTCGACCTCTACTTCGACGGCTATAACTACTGCTTCGGCCTAGCCTTCAAAGACGCAGCGATCATCTCGGTCTACAGACTCCGGACGATTGACAGGGAGAGATATCTCGCGAGGGTTAGGAAGGAGGTGATACACGAGGTCGGCCACCTGCTGGGACTCAGTCACTGCCCCAGCCCGCGGTGCGTCATGTTCTTCAGCAACACCATCATAGATACCGACATGAAGGGAGTGGAGCCTTGCCGGGGCTGCAGGGCCAAGCTGACTACCTAGGCCTCGGAGGAGGGGTTCTGGGGCTCGGTCTTTGTCTCCGAAGACTTCTGGCGGACGAGCTCCTCGATATATTCCCGCGTAAGGATCTTGGCCTCGAGCAGGTTCACTATCGAGTTAGGTGAGGCGACCCCGGTGAGCCGCCCAATGTTCCCCCTTATCTGCCTCCACTTCAGATAAGTGTTCCCGGTCTTGGACCTGTAGATGATGCCTAGGACATCGGCGACCTTCACGAACCTTATGTCTCTGATCTTCGCGAGCTCGATCTTGCTGGCCGCCTCGACATAGATCTCGCCCTTGTCGGCATCCCTCTCGGGGAAGATCGTCGGATCCTTCAGATACCCCTTCGGTATGTGGGAGAGACACGTGTTGTAGATAACGAAGAGCCTGAACTTCTCCATCGCAGTCTTAACGTCTACCTCCATGGCCCCCCCCTATATCTCAGAGGAGGCGATGTCTTTTAAAAAATTTCCCTGCCAAGACCGCTATGGCGAGGAGCCGCCCTTTCCGGGGTCATTAGGTCATATTACCACTTTCGAGAGGGTGGGGGGAAGTCTTTATTGAAGCGTCGAGAGGATCCAGATTGGGGATTATTGGCTAGAGCGCGGCTAGGCGAGGTCGAGTCTAGCGTAAGACCAACGTACATACGCGAGATCATACTCGAGAACTTCATGTCTCACGAGTATTCCCGGATCAGGCTTGACCCTGGCCTCAACGTTATCACCGGCCCCAACGGGTCGGGTAAGTCCTCGATCCTTCTCGGGCTCGCCGTGGCCCTTGGCCAGACGTATACGGAGAGGGGGGCTAGGCTGAGCGACCTGATCAGGAGGGGCAGGGACGCGGCGAGGCTCACGGTCATCCTGGATAACTCGCCTTTTAACGGGGAAAGGCCCTTCAAGTCCGTAAGGTCCGACGAGATCGCCATAACGCGCTACATCAAGAAGAGCGGGGAGTATTGGCACTACGTCAACAACAGGTTCACACCCAAGGCGGAGCTGGAGGAGCTTCTGCGGAGGCTGGGGATAAACCCCAACAACGCCCTCATAATAATGCACCAGAACATGATCGAGAACTTTGCCGCGAGGGATGACTTGGAGAAGCTTAGGGCGATGGAGGACGCGGTGGGGATCGCGGCCCTGAGGGAGAGGCTCCTGAACGCCGAGGCGAGGCTGAGCGGCCTGAGGTCGGAGGAGGCCTCGGTCAAGAAGCTGTTAGAGGAGGCGGGGGAGGGGGTCGAGTACTGGAGGAGGGAGCTTCAGAAGCTCCAGCAACTAAGGAGCCTCGAAGAGAGAAAGGGCGCGCTGGAGCTGGAGTATGCGTGGAGCCTCGTCCACCAAGTCTCGAGGAGCCTTGGGAGGAAAACGGCCGCGCTTGAGCGTCTCCTGAGGGAGAGGGATAGCTTGGAACAGGAGGCCGCGAGGCTTGGCGAGGAGGTTAGAAGCGTCAGGATCTTGATCCGCGACAGGCTCTACGGGGGAGGGAGCGCCGAGGAGGTTCTTGGACTCATCGACTCCCTGGTCAGGCTCTCGGTCGAGGAGGGTGTGAGGCGCTACAGGATCGGGGAGCTCCAGAGGTCGATAGCCGAGGCTCAGTCAGAGATCAACGCCCTCTCTAGGGAGCTGGAGGAGAGGAGGGAGGCCGCGAAGCAGCGGGGAGAGGAGGTCGCTACCGAGAGGGAGCCAACGGATATCTTGGAGGAGCTCAAGCTGATCGCCCTCAACATAGCCTCCCTCGGGAAGGTGATGCCTGATGCTGAGACGATGTTTTTCCTAGCGGACTCGAGGTTCAGGGAGGTCGAGGCTAAGGCGAGGCAGCTGGAGGAGAACGTGAAGAGGGCGGCTGAGGAGCTGGAGAGGAGGAGACAGGTCTGGCGGGAGAAGCTGGTCGAGATCGTGGACAACGTTAACCCTGTGTATCAGAGGCTTTTAGAGGCTGTTGGTGGGCGGGGGATGATCAGGATCAGGGGGCTTGACGACCCGTCCACGGCTAGGCTCGAGCTCTTCGCAGGGTTCAGGGGGATGGAGCCCACGCTGGTCGATGCTCGGACCCACAGCGGGGGCGAGAGGGTGGTCGCGACGCTTGCATTTCTCCTCGCGCTACAGAATTACGTCAAGTCACCCATAAGGGCCGTCGACGAGTTCGATGTGCACCTAGACCCTTTCAACAGAGAACTGGTGACGCAGATCCTTGTCGAGATGTCGAGGGCCAGCCCCTCGGTCCAGTTTCTCTTCATAACACCCGGGAAGTTGCCCGTGATGGATGGCGTGAACCTCATCATTACGCAGAACGTGGGGGGCTCGTCCTTCGTCACGAGTATGAGTGATGCCACTTGAGCAGCGGGAAGGTCAGGATCTCTAGGGAGGAGCTCCTCAGGATGGTGGCGGTTCTTAGCGAGATAGAGGGGAGGAGGCTCGACCCCTTCAGCGTCGATGTTTCGTCCCTCCTCAGGAGGCTGAGGGAGATTATCGAGAGGGAGAAAGACTCGGAGATAATCGTGCTCGACGCCGAGACGCTCTACAGGGTCACGGTCGTCCTGGGTCTCCAGCAAAGGTGGATAAGAGAGCGCGCCTCATCCCTCTTCATCGACGCAAACCTGATCCACTCCAAGATCCTCTCCGCTAGCCCACGGGACCTGGCAGCGGCCCTATTTCAGGCCTGGAGACCCATAGCGAGGGTCGAGCAGATCACGCAGGACCTGCTCCTCCGCGGATATCAGCACTTCCTCTCTAAGCCCTCCAGGAGTCCTCTCGAGTTCTCGGCGGAGCTGGCGTGGCCGGAGCATCCTCCCCCCTACGAGGCTATAGAGAGGATGATAAGCGTCGAGCTCCGGGAGCTCCTATCCGAGCTATCATCGATGCGAGACTGGGTTAGCTACTGGGAGTTCATCGAGGCCAAGGGCAGAGGTGAGAGGGCGAAGAGGGCGTACCTGCTCAGCTACCTCATCTCTAGGGGAGAGGTTGACGTGAGGATCGATACTCTGAGGAGGAGGTTGTGGATCAAGGCCGCCGAGGTTGTGTCGGACGAGCCTAGGACGACCTCCCTCGTTGTCTCTCTCGGGAGTGGCGGTGGAGAGGCTTGAGCGGGGAGGAGGTGGGTAAGCTCGAGAAAAGGCTGGCCCAGGCCGTCGCCATGATCTTGGCGTCGGGCCACAGGCTGCCGGGCGTGAGGGGGTGGGAGCTTAGGAGGAAGCTGGGAAAGAGCTTCCCCAAGGTCGTGGGCGCCCTTGACTCGAGGCTGAGGCAGGTGGGGCTGAGGCTTAAGGTCGTCCCCGATCCTGACGCGGGCCCCAACGATTATGACAGGGCGAGGTTTTACATAGTGCTCGCCGACCCTCTGACTCTCTCGGACATCCCCACCCTCGGATACAGCTTAGACGAGCTGGCGATCCTCTCCGCGACCCTTGCATACCTTTTGTCGAGGGACGACAGCGCTCCCGAGAAGGAGGTGGTGGAGCTCCTCGAGGCTAAGTACCCTAGGTGGAGGGTCGAGGCGACGCTGGAGCGTCTCGCCAGGAGGGGTTATCTGGTTAAGTCAGAGGACGGCGTCCTAAGCGTCGGTTGGAGGACGTTCGTCGAGGTGGATAAGCAGGAGCTCCTCAAGGCCTTTGCTTCTCTGGTCCCTAGTGGGGGTGAGACTGCTCCCGCACAGGAGGCGGGGGCCAGCGGAGAGGAGGAGGCGGGGGAGCCTTAGCTGAACTCCCTCAGCAGGACCCTCTTCTCATGCTCGATTATCTCCTCAACTAGCTTAGGAGAAATCCGCGACTCCCTGCCAAGGATCTTCTCGGCCTCCTCGAGGCTCATGCCCCGGGCCGAGAGGACGAATACCGCGGCCTTGCCGTATCTCTCGACCAGATTTGAACTCTTCTCGAACTTCCGCCAGAGCCTCCTTGACTCGGGGGTCCTGCTCCTGATGATGTTCTCGAAGTTGTCCCTGCCCGTCGTCTTGACTACTCCTATCTTTTGGGATCCACAGAGGGGGCATGAGGGCTTGCCATCGACTCTAGCCACCTCCTCTATCTCCACGTACTTCCTACAGTCGGCGCAGGCGAGGGCCACGAGCTCGCTGTTTATCCTAGACCTGACGGCGTTGATGACTATCCTGTGGATCCTCTCGGGCGTGTAGGACTCGTACTCATGCTGGTATCTCTGGATCGTCAGGGAAGCGAGGGGGCTCGGCGCCTCGAGGGTCGAGGTTGTGAGCTCGATCCTCCCCGCCAGAACCTCGCCTACCAGCCACCTGGCTCCCTCCCAGTCAAAGTCGGTGAATACCGTGAACCTGAGTGCCTCGGTGTAGACAGGCGTCCCCCTGAGGGATTCGGCGAGGAGCTGGGCGCTCACGTCTAGGAGGCTCACATCCCTCCCCACGACCCCCATCTTCCTCGCCACGTGGACCAGCCTCCTCCTGAAGACTCCCGAGCTCGCCACGGCCCTCGCCAGGAGCTCGTCGCTGAGTATCTCCCTGAAGGCGCGGAGCACGTTGCTAGCGGTCAGGTTCTTGCTCTTCAGGACGACCCTGTAGGGGTCGGACTGGGCTGAGACCGGCGCGCCGATCTTCTCCGCCAAGTATACGGTGAGGAGCCTCGCGAGTGTCCTGTTGATCCTGAGCCCGCCCGTCACGTGCACCACGACGTACTCCCCCGCCTCCTCGACGACGATCCTCCGGTCCGTGGGTACAGGGATCCCGAGGGAGATGTGCTTCTCCACCTCTCTCAGGGCCCGGGCCATGAGCTGGCTCGAGGCTTGATACTCCTCTGCTAGCCTAGCGGCGGCCTCCTCCGCTTGTAGAGAGCTCTCCCTGTATTCGAGGTATCGTCTCCTTATGCTTCCCACCTCCATCGCGACCTCGAGGGGGACGGGGATCTCGTCTCCAACCCAGGAGGGCACCGCGCCTTCACCCTCCCTCAGCCTCGCAACGTAGATCCTGGTCCCCGAGAGGTTGAGGATCACCCAGGGCCTCCCGCCAAGAATGAACTTTGTGCCGACCTCGCCGTACTCTGCGACGAAGGCCTCGTCTAGAATCCCGACGGGGTCGCCGCTCTCCTCCTCCACCACGAGGTACTGCTTCTCCTCGGGGATCATCGAGAGGTTCTCGAAGTAGTACTCGATGAGGCGCTTGGTCCTGGGGGGCTTCTGAGCCGTGTTGTCCATGTACCTCGCTATCCCGAGCATCCCCATGTAGCGTAGCAGGGCGTTTAGGTCCTCCTCGTCCAGCGTCGAGAAGTTGTAGGTTCTCCTAAAGGTCTCTAGGAGCTCGTCTCTAGGTATCCTGCCGTACTCTAGCAGTAGGCCTGCTATCTGGTGCATGGCCACGTCTAGGCTGTTCCTCACGATCCTCACCTTCTCGAGCTCCCCCGTCCTCGCCCTCCTGCCTATCACGACCGCCTCCAACGCGTCGTCAGAGTCCATCACTATCACGACGCCGCGCGCGACGCCTCCTATCCTGTGCCCGCTCCTACCGACCCGCTGGATCAGGCGCGTAACCTCCCTCGGCGAGTTGTACTGTATGCAGAGGTCTATCCTGCCCACGTCGATCCCCATCTCGAGGCTCGAGGTGCATATCAGGCCCTGGATCTCGCCGTACTTCAGGTCCTTCTCGGCCCTCACCCTGTGGTCGCGGGAGAGGGAGCCGTGGTGGATCGAGACGGGGAAGGCCTCGTCCCAGGCCTTGAACCTGTTGGAGAGGGCTTCGGCGAGCGGCCTCGTGTTGGTGAAGATGAGTGTGGAGGAGTGGTCGGAGACCAGCTGCATTATGGTCCTCATCCTCGCCGCGACATCGGGCGCGACGCCCAGCGCCTCAGCAACCCCCACGTCCCTCGCCTCGGTCTCGGGGAAGACGACCTGGACCTCGAAGCCCCGCGGCATCTTCGTCTCGACTACCGCGAAGCCTTCTCCCGGCCCCACTAGGAATCGCGCGACCTCCTCCGGTTCTCCCACGGTCGCTGAGAGGCCGATGAGCTGGAACCCCCTACCCCTGATCTTCCTGATCCTCTGGAGGGCGACGGCTAGCTGCGCGCCCCTCTTGTCCGTCGCCAGCTCGTGTACCTCGTCTACCACGACCCACCTCAGGTTAGAGAGGGCCGCCCTCATGATCCTGCCGATCAGGAGAGACTGGAGGGCCTCAGGCGTGGCTATGAGTATCTGGGGCGGGCTTATGGCCTGGACCCTCCTCTCCCTCTGGGGCGTATCGCCATGTCTAACGGAGACGGAGATGTCGAGCCTGCGGGACCACCATTCGAGCCTGTCGAGGAGGTCCCTGTTGAGGGCCCTGAGGGGCGTGATGTATAGGGCTGAGATGGGCTTGACGGAAGGGTCTGTGAGGATGCTGTGGAATATCGGGAGGAGGGCCGCCTCGGTCTTGCCCGTGCCGGTTGGAGAGCAGACGAGAACGTTTCTCCCCTCGAGGATGTGCGGGACCGCGGCGCGCTGGGTCTCAGCCAGCCCCCCAAACCTCTCGTAAACCGCCTCCAAGACCGGTCGGCAGAGAGCCTCCTCGGTATCCACAGCCCCCCTCCTCCACCATCTACCACGGCCCCCCACTCAATAACCTATATGCACGGCCCTGGCTGAGGAGGTGGAGGGTTGGCGGCCGAGAGTTATCTCCGCTCCGTAGGCCTGCTGCTTATAGCCCTAGCGCTCGCCCTCTCCGCATGCTTTGTCTACCTCTTTCTCTTCCCGCCGAGCCTCGCCTGGAGGCCGCTGGGGCCTAGGAGCCTGGTCCTGCTCTCCGTCCTAGGACTCTCCATAGTCCTGACAGTGGTTGGTTTAAGCCTGATACGGCAGGGGGCGGCTACTCGGGCTTGATCCTCCTACCGCAGTTGGGGCAGAAGGTGGCCTCGATCGGCACCGGCCCCCCGCATCCGGCGCATTTGACGTAGACTACCTCGCCCTGGACCTGCAGAGCCTCTCCAGCCTCCCCGGTCGGCAGTAGCTCGCCCTCCCCGGCCCCAGCCTCAACAGGCCTCACCGCCGGAGCCGCCTCCTCAGCCCCCCTCTCTTCTTGAGCCTCCCCCTCGGGAGGTACTGCGAGCGCCACCACCTCTCTGGGGGTGGTGAGAACTCCCAGCAGGCCCGCAACGAGGCACATTCCGGAGAACAGGATTACATAGCTGAGCAAGGGGTCTAGGGAGGCCGCGGCGGCGAGGGCCTGTATTAGGCCGTCGATGGGCGGCACGAACAGTATCGTCAGCCAGACGAAGAAGGCCGCGAGAGACCCTAGGAGGGAGGAGACGGCCGCGGACGGGCCCGACCGGCATATGAGACCCGGCCCCACCGCCACTAACACCAAGCCTATAACCGACGCGGGAATCGGCGTCGCTACGCCTAGGTAGGACAGGGCGGGCGCAAGCACCGCCCCCACAAATGCCACTACCAATGCGGCCATGAGGCGCGACGGAGCCACCATGCGGTCACTACCTAGCAACAATTTACCGCTCCTGGCCAAATAAATAGGCTTAGAACCATGTCTCCGAGCGGGCTTTTTGAGGTCTTACAAGCCCACTATCCAGGGCTTCTAGCCGTCGCCTCCACGCGCTCAAGGTTTCGGGGTGCGGCCGCTCGCGGGCCGGGCGAGGGGTTGCCCCGCCGAGATTGTCACGACGATGTCGCCGACGTTTGTGCCTGTGGGCCCGGTGACTATGTGTCCGCCCACCCTCTTGAAGAAGCTGTAGGAGTCGTTGTTTCGGAGGTAGTCCTCCGGCCGTATCGAGAGCTCCTCAGCTCTGACGAGCTGCTCCTCGCCGGCCACGGCTCCTGCGGCGTCCGTCGGCCCGTCGACGCCGTCCGTTCCTAGGGCGGCCAGCATGACGCCTCTGCAGCCCTGCATCTTGGTGAGGGCGGCCAGCGCGAGTTCCTGGTTTCTCCCGCCCCGCCCCCGGCCCCTGACCCTGACCGTCGACTCTCCGCCCGCGAGGTATACCGTGCCGCCATGTCTCTCGAGCTCCCGCGCCACCGAGCCCATGAAGAGCCCCATGGACGAGGCCTCGCCCTCGAAGCACCGGGAGAGTATCCGCGCCTCATAGCCGAGAGAGACGGCCCGGCTCGCCGCGGCCTCAAGCGCGTCGCCCACCCCTCCGATAACCAAGTTAGTGACTTTCTGGAAGACAGGGTCGCCGGGCTTCGGGGTCTCCTCCAACAGGCCCGAGACGCCCCTCTCGAGCCTCTCCCGTACCCTCTGCGGGGCCCTCTCCCACACCCCATACCTCACTAGCACCTCGAGGGCGTCTCTGAAGGTTGTTGGGTCGGGAGCCGTGGGCCCGGAGCCGACCACGTCGAGCCTGTCGCACGGTACGTCTGAAAGTATGAGGGAGAGGACGCGGGCGGGCATCATGGCCCTCGCGAGGAGCCCGCCCTTCACGGACGAGATGTGTTTTCTGACGGTGTTCAGGTCCGTTATCGTGGCTCCGGCCTCGAGGAGAAGCCTGGTCGTCTCCGCCTCATCCTCCAGCCTGATCCCCTCGGCGGGGGCCGGTAGCAGCGCCGACGCTCCGCCCGAGAGTAAGAAAAGTATGAGCGTGTCGGCCGTGGCTCTCCTGAGCTCCTCTAGGAGTGTCTCCGCGGCCCTTAGTCCCGAGTCGTCGGGGATCGGGTGCGACGATGGAAGTATCTCCGCGAGGCCCCTGAGGGCTGAGAAGTCGGACTCCCTCGGAGCGACGACTACGCATCTCCGCGCGAGGCCGCCGAGAAGCTCGAGCGCCCCTCTCGCCATGCCGGGCGCCGCCTTCCCCACAGCCACAACCCAGACCTCCCGAACACCCCGGAGGCTGGTCGCGGCCTCACCAGCCACAAGCGCCCCGCCCTCGAGCCTTAGCTTCCTCTTCACTATCCCCCTCGGCTCCACCGCCTTTATCGACGCCTCCAAGATCTCCAGCAGATCCTCAACCAGCGCCGCTCTCGAGCAGAAGACGGAGAGTATCTCCCCGCGGTTCCTGATGACCTGCTCGTCCAACAGGCCTTCACTAGATATGGGGTGTCCCGACAGCCATATAGGCTAGGGGAGGATCTCTAGGACCTCTATCGGCGAGTCTATGAGGAGGTGGGGCCTATGCTCCAGGAGCTTCTCCTTGGTGCTGACGCCCCCGGTCAAGGAGACGGCCATCATCCCGATCGACCTCGCCGCCAGGATATCGACGGGAGAGTCGCCTACATGGATTCCCATGCCGAGGGGTGTGCCGAGGACGTAGGAAGCCTTAACGAGCATCTCGGGATCCGGCTTCATCTTATCCACATCGCTCCTGCTGATGACGCAGCCAAAGTAGCCCTCGATCCCCGCCCGGATGAGCGAGAGATGTGCAGCCCTGCCGGAGTTATTGGTCGCCACGGCCATCGCTATCCTTCTCCTCCTCAGCTCCTCCAAGAGCTCTGGAACGCCCTCCCTAGGCGCGGCGTGCTCCGCGCCCTCAACCTCCTTCTCTCGATAAACTCTTTCGACGACCTCGCGGAGGAGCCTGTACTTGGCGGGGTCTCCGCCGGCTGCAAACTCGATTATCTGGGGTATCGAGAGCTCGTTTATGTCCCTTTCTCCGTCCTGCTCCAGGCTAAACTCCGACTTGAGCCATCCGATAAACTCCCTCCTAGCCTCCCTTATCCAGGGCTCTGGAAAGACCACGAGCGTACCGTCGAGATCAAACAAGACCGCGAGGCCCGGCACAGCAGACCAGGCCGGCGGCCACCCTATAGAGATATCTCCGCCCCCCTCACACGCGTGAGGCCCCGGATCACCCGGACTCCCTGAGGACGAAGTAGAGCTTCCTCCTGACCCTCTGCTTGGAGGCTAAGCCGAGCGCTACGAGCTGGTTGAGGTAGACGCTTTCGAGGGACCTAGAGCGGCCCGTCTCGACAGACACATCGAGAGCCGTGACGCGTCCCTTATTCCTCAGCACCTGGTAGGTCTTGGCGAGATGCGGGGCGAGCTCTATCTTCCTAACGTCGCCAGCCTCCCTGACAGATGTCTCGGGGGAGACATAGTACATCGGCTTCGCCCTCATGTACTGCTCTAGGAGCGTGTTAAGCTTCTCGCCGAACTCCGCTATGAAGCGCTTCATCTCGGACGATAAGGGCTCGGCGCCAGCCTCCTCGACACCCACCTCGCCCACCTCCTTACCCTCAGCCTCGCTCTCGGCTAGGACATACATGTAGAGCGGCAGCTCCTTCCCGTTCGATGGGTCGAAGCTGGCGCCGCATCTCCTACAGACGATGACGCCCTCAGCCCCATCCAGCCTATTTCTGCAGTGTGGGCACTCGATCCTCGCTGTGTAGCTCACAGCGAACTCTTTCCCGCATGCCGCACACTTCTCTCTGAACTCCAGCGAGGCCGAGCCACAGCTCGCGCAGACCCTGACGACCTCTAGTAGGGCCTTCTTCAGGACCCCCATAGACTCAATCAGGTCCAGGATCCTTACCGTCTCGACGCCACGGGTGCCTAGGAGCTTGTCAGCTTCGGGGTATATGACCCTGCCGTTCCCGTCGTGGCTCAGCTTGGGCCTTATGACGACGATCCCACGGCTCCTAAGGAGCCTCTTCAGAAAGGGGACGAGCAACCTCAGATCCTGCTCCGCTACCGCTATACTGTTCTTTCTATCTACCTCCAGCCCCATTCCTCCCACGGAACCCCTCAACTGTTAAGCACCCCGCAAACTGCTGGATATTTAGCTTACCAGGACCGCTTTTCCCATAAGCACAAAATCCGACTACATTTTCTGGAAAAGGGAAAAATCAGGAACCTCTCCTCTCAGGAGCGGCCAGGCGTATCAGGAGGATGAGGGGGATGGTGATTAGAGGAAACGCGAGGAACAAGTATACCGCCTGTGCCGCGCCAGCCGCCTCCCAGACCTGTCCCGCGAGCAGGGTGAGAAGTATCGTGAGTATGGTTGTGAGCGATTGCTGGACGCCCCAGACTGTGCCTCTATGCACCTCCCGCAGGTAGGCCGAGAGCTTGGAGTCTAGGGAGGGTATCAAAAAAATAGCGAGGCTCGATTCAAGAATCAGGACGACCAAGAGCTGGGCCGCCGTGTATGCCGAGGCTAAAAGCGCTAGGGCCGGAAACTTGAGCAGCAGCTCGGCGACAGAGAGACTGACCCATCTCTGTCCACCCTCAACAAGCCGGCCTCCGATGGGTGCCAGTATTGAGTAGAGCGCCGCCTCGACACTCAGAACAAGAGAGAAGGAGGACTCGCCTATCGCGGCGACCTCACGGGCCCAAAGCGGGACAAGGACAGAACCCACCACGGCCGTCGAAGCTAGATAGATCCCGCGCGTCACAACCAACAGAGCTATGACGCGCCTCCTCAGCTCTGAATGGGCCCTGAATATCGTCTCGTAGACCCTTAACCTAGTCCGAGGCCTATGCGGCTCCCTCAGCAGGACCCTGATGACAGACGCCGAGACAGCCGCGGCGCTTACGGCAAAGATCGCGGAGCTGTACCCATAACCCTCTATCAGGAAGCCCACGACCAGGTAGCCGGCGATAGAGCTGATGTTCATCAAAGCGAAGTAGATCCCGAAGGCCCTCCCATACCTCGAGGGATCGACGACATCACCGATGTAGGCGAAGACGGCGGGCGCTGTGAAGGCGACCGGAACCCAGGAGACCGCGAGAGGTACGAGGGCCTCCTCCCAGGACTTGGCGGTAGAAAGGGCGAAGTAGGAGGCGCCGATCACGACGGGGCCTAGCACGAGCGGGAGTTTCCTACCGACCAGGTCGCTGGCGAGGCCTCCCACCACGACAGACGCCGCATAGAAGATCTGGGAGAAGGAGAGGACCCAGGCAACCTGCGAGACCCCGGCCCCCACCTCCCTTAAGAAGAACGGGAGAAAGGGGCTGAATCCTGTTCCCAAAGCGTTGATTAGAAAGAGAGACGTCAGGAGGATCCAGAAGTCCCTCGGTAGGCCGACGCCAAACCTGATCGACAAACACCAACACTTACCACAAACAGAAAGACGAACCCGTTATAACCGTTTATCATCAAAAAGCAACCACCCGACAAACTGTAAAACACAAATACAGGCACGGCCAACGCCAGCAGAAACAAATTTTAATACAGCGAAAAAAGCCGAAAAAAGCCAAACACCCGAGGAAATTCCGCGTAAATCATTTCCGAAATCCCAAACGAAAAGCAAAGAGTTTGCCTAATGAGAAAAAGTTTATAACCGATAGATCCAGCGGCCAGATGGTGAGCTAAGAGATGGAGGGCCCAAGGATCGGTCCAAACCCGTGGAACTAAATTATTATAACAGTTTTAATGGTATCCCCTCCCTTAATGGTTGGGAGAGCGTAGGTTTTATCCACCCATGATTTTCTCTGAACAGTTCTTTCGTTATGGCGTATCCGTTTGCATCCTCTACGACCACTAACTGGCCTTCAACCGAGTTTTCAGCGAATTTGTTAGATAGATACTCGATGGCGGTTCTGAATTGGTTACCGATCTCTAAGAATACCGTGTATGTATGGTTATCCAGTATTTGGTAGAATTTGCAGTATGGTGAGGAGATAACCTTTCCGAATAGTTCCTTTGTTACTCTGCTGTTCATGTCCTTCATCTCTATCCACATTCTCGCGATTGACGAGTCCTCTATTCCCGTCGGATACCATCCTATGACATGCCCCGCTATCAGTCCTTTTCTGACGATGTGTTCTTGGAAGTGGTATCTCAGGAGGCGTGGGTCCCTGCCTTCTGCTGAGGAGACGCGGGTCATGGGTGTGAAGGAGTCGTTAAGTAGTTCCGTGATGATGGAGAGGTCTATGCTGTCTATCAGGTAGTTGGCCTGCTCGTCTGAGGATGCCCTCTGGAGGACCACATCGCCGTCAGGCTCATCTTCATGGTCTTCGCTCGGAATGCTCCACATGCCTCTCTCGAAGTCGAAGAGCCGGTACGTTACGTGTGGGTAGCCCACCTCGGTAACTCGGTGGAGCTCGAAGTCTTGGATGATCCTGACCTTGGCTAGGTCCTCGAAGTACTCTCTGTATAAGCGGGCATATCTCTGGGGCGGGGTTAGTATCGCGAGGTACTCGTTCTTGAAGGCGATCTTGCAGTAGTATGTGAGGTAGGAGTCTGTGCCCAGCTGCTGCATGAGGTTTCTGGCGATCCTTAAGCCCTCCCTAGTGAAGGTGAGGCGCGCGAACTGTCTCGTGAGCCCCATCCTATAGACGTTGGGTATCATGTTGATGCGGAACCCGAGGTCTCTCAGCTGCTTCTTCACCTTGTAGCGGACCGTCTCGCGAGGTATGCCAGTCACCATCGAGATGAGCGTGAGGTTCCGTGGCCCGTAGCTCTTCAGCGCGTCAAGCAACCTGATGAACTGTGACCTAATTGTTTCCGAGCTGTCAGAGATTTTGGCCAATCTTGAGGACCGACTTGGGGTATTGACTGACAAGACTGTCTGGGTTTCTATCGGGTGGTGCTATTATTTAAGTCTTCTTAAACATCCGTTTTATAAATCACACTTGTTGATGAGCTGATTGACAAAATATATATAGGAGTAGTCAAGCTGATTAATAGAGATGGTCGAGCAACTCAAGACTCGTGGTCACCTGGTGTATGGTCGGAGAGGTGACCCGCTCTTCCCGATGAGTCTGCCCCTGATCTGTGTGAGGAGGGGGAGGCGTGTCGCGGAGATCACTGCGCTCTCCAGGGATCTCTCGAGCATCGTTGTCCTCCTCTCGTCGATTCTCTCGCGGCGTTCTCTAGATGTTGTGAGCGGCTCCATTACTAGGAAGCACGGTGGCGAGGTGGTGTTCACGCTCTTCCTAGACTACACCGACACGGGGATGAGTCTCGACAGCCTCAGAGAGTCTTTGAGCTCGTTCAACGTGGTTGAGAGGGTCCTAGCGAACGGCACAGTGTCGGAGGGCGTGGCTATGAACTCACACGCCTTCCCGCTTCTGCTCGGTGAGAGGAGGGTGATAATTCTGCCCACGGAGCTTTTCGAGAGGATAGCTAGCTTCTTCAGGGTCTCGCTCGGAGGGGTCGCTAACACAGTCCTCTACGAGTTGGGGAGGATGTGTGGGGGCGCGGCGGCGAGACAGTTCAGGGCCAGCCCTAACCGTGGGAATGGTGAAGAGACTGTTAGGATGGGGCTCGCTATGATACAGGCCGCCGGATGGGGTATTGTGGAGGACCTATACTCCGACTCCAGCAAGATGGCCTGGAGAGTATCGGTCAGGGATCTCTTCGAATGTGTCTCCAGCAAGAGCGACGAGGGGGGGAACAAAAGCCACTTCTTCAGGGGATACCTTGCAGGCCTCTTCCAAGAGGCTTACGGCCTCGAACGGGTCTCGTGCGTCGAGAGTCTCTGCGCCTCCAACCACGCCGCGTCCTGCGAGTTCTCCATCTGGGTCTAGAGCCGAGCCGCCGCCCCCGGCCCTACCCGGTGCGAGCATGCCCCATATTCCCCGACATTTTCCGATACGTCTCGAGGGCCCAGGGGAAGATCCGCGACTCCTCGGCGGCGAAGTGGTCTTCGAGCATCTTTTTCAGCCTCTCTCGCTTTTCTCCAAGGTCCTCGGGCCTCTCCGCTCTAGACAGCTCTGTTATCAGCTGGTGGATCTCTCTGTGTTGTTGGAAAACCTTTATCGCGCTCTCGGCACCCTCCCGGCCGTAGGCCTCGAGAAGTATCCTGAGGATCGTGGCCTCTTCGTCTATGATGTGCTGGTCGAGGTATGGCTTAAACTCGTTTACGGCCTCCGCCAGCTCTCTCTCCCTGCCCTCGGATAAGAGTCGATGTATCCTCACAAGAAGCTCTTTCACCATCCTGTGCTCCTCTAGCAAGGTTCTTACGAGCTCTTGGGGCTCTAAACTACGCGGCCTCAAAAGAGATTCACAATCTGGGGTGCGCGCCTCCACAATATAGCAATGACTTTTTGAGCTGGGTCGCCGTAAGGCTGTGGGCTTGGTCCTAGGCCTTGGCGCTGTGAAGAGGGTTATTGAGGAGGCCTCGGCCATCCTCTCGCGGGAGGATGCGGTGCTCGATATCCGGGCCGAGAACGCTGTCGTGGTGGGCGACACCCACGGCGACCTTGAGACAACCGAGCGCGTTCTGAGCCGATGCGGTGGCGGCGCGGTGATTTTCCTGGGAGACTTTGTTGACCGCGGCCCCTACCAGCTTGAGAACCTGCTAAGGCTCCTGGAGGCGAAGCAATCGGAGCCTAGGCGGGTCTACCTGATCAGGGGGAACCACGAGACGAGGGAGATGAACATATACTACGGCTTCTACGACGTTGTGTCTCGGAGGCTGGGGCCCGCGGCCTACGGCCTCTTCGCGGACCTATACTCCACGATCCCGGTCGGCGCGGTGCTTAACGGCTCCACCATACTCCTGCACGGGGGGGTGCCGGAGGGGGCCTCCTCGATCCGCGACCTAGCCCTTCGGGGGAAGCAGGGCGAGGACATAGAGGATCCGGTGGTCTTCCAAGCCCTCTGGAACGACCCGCGAGAGGGGCTCGAAGAGTTCGCGCCTAGCCCGAGGGGGGGAGTCGCGAGGCTCTTCGGCAGGAGGGCGCTCGAGAGGTTCCTATCCTCCAGCGGATGTGAAAGGCTGATCAGGGCGCACGAGCCCGTACAGGGTGGATACGAGCTCATGTTCGGCGAGAGGCTAGCGACCGTCTTCTCCTGCCGCTACTACCACATAAGGCCCGCCGTAGCCTTCCTCGCCCGAGGCAAGGTCAGCTTCTCCTACGTTGGTGATTTGTAGGTCTGGTGGAGCGATAGCGCGACGAGCCTAAGAGCCATTCTTATCGTGGGGTGGAGTAGCCTCGGGTCCACCCCTCCGGCGAGGCTCCGCCTGATCTCTGCCTCAAGCTCCTCGAAGCCCGCTCCCCTGCCGGCGAGCCGTTTAGCCTGATCCACCGACGACCTTATCGCCTCGATATACCTCTCCCTCAAGGCCTCGGACGGGTAGATGGGGCCGTAGTGCGGCGTCAGCAACAGCCTTGGCCTGAGCCCGAAGAGTTTCTCGATGCTGGCGACGGCCTGCTCGTGGTCATATCGAGGCGGGACGGAGTTCGGTATGTAGTAGTTTGTGAATGGGTATCTGGAGGGGACGGCGTCGCCTGTCACGACGTATCTTCTCTCGACTATCTCGAGCGAGAGATGGTGCGGTGCATGCCCCGGAGTGTATATCGCGCGGATGGTGACGCCCCCCAGGTCCAGCTCATCGCCATCGCCCAGCACATGCGTCCTCCCTTCGTCGGTAGGCCTCGCGCCGCCCATCTGCTCGTAGATGTTCTCGCTGTAGATCGACCTTACGCTGGCGACGAGCCTTGAGGGATCGACTAGGTGGGGAACGGCCCTCTCGTGGGCGTACACCTCGGAGGACTCGTACCTAGCGAGAAGCTCGCCCGACGCTCCACAGTGATCAAGGTGAGCGTGGGTCGGGATTATGTAGCGGAGTTCCCTCTCCCCAACCCCTATCCTTGAGAGGGCGGAGACTATTCTCGACGTGGAGGATGCGTAGCCCGTGTCGAGGACAGCAGAGCTGCGGCGTCCCCTGGCGATATAGGCTGCGACGGTGTTTCGGTACCCGAGGCCTCCCGTATCGATGATGTAAACCCCCTCCGCTACCTCAGCAACCAGGGCCATCCGTGATAGAGATCGTGGATAGCTGAGTAGAATACCTTCGCTCTTCACGGAGGGTTTGTCCCAGAACCCCCCTCCTTCAGCAACGGCCTACGCGTCGATATAGTCTCGAGGGGGAGCGGAACTAGGCGCTAACGCGCCACAACGCCCTGGCCAGAACACCATCCGGGGACATGGGGGGGGTCGGCCTTCACCGCCCCCTCCCCCTTCCGTATTGTTTCCCAAGGCTAGATTGTGGGCAGCCCCTTATTCTGTGGGTAGAAGGCTTTTTAGCCTGGCGACTCGCGCTGATGCGTGTCTCTGATCTGTATCGTTGGCTGCGGAAGGGTCGGTGTCTCTGCGGCGATACATGTCTTGCTGAGGGAGCTGGGGGACCTAGCCCTGATAGATATCGTCCAGGGGCTTCCGCAAGGTGAGGCCCTCGACCTCTCACACATGGCGTCGATCCTCGGGATTGACGTAGATGTCAGGGGCTCGAACGACTATCGCGACCTCTCGGGGGCGGACCTCGTCGTAGTCACGGCAGGCATCGTGAGGAGGGCCGACATGACTAGGATGGACCTCTTGGCGAAGAACGCCGCAATCGTCTCGGATGTCTCGGGCAAGATACGCGAATACGCGCCTGGCTCTAGGGTGATCGTCGTGACGAACCCCCTCGACGTGATGACCTACGTAGCCTTGAGGAAGACCGGGTTCGAGAGGGAGAGGGTCATGGGCTTCAGCGGCCTCCTCGACTTCGGAAGGTTCAGGTATCTGGTCGCGAAGGAGCTGGGCGTCTCGCGCTCCTCGATCACCGGCCCGATAATAGGAGAGCACGGGGACACGATGGTCCTGGTCCCGAGGCTGACCACCGTCCTCGGGGAGCCCTTGACCTCCCTGCTACCGGAGGAGAAGGTTAGGGAGCTCGTGGAGAAGACGAGGAGGGCGGGGGCCGAGGTCATATCCCTCAAGGGCTGGTCGGCAAGCCACGCCCCTGGGGCCGGCGTGGCCCTGATGGCCGAGGCGATTATTCGCGACACTAACGCCGTGGTGCCCGTCTCCTTCTACCTCAGAGGAGAGTATGGGGTCGACGGTGTCTGCGCAGTCGTCCCGGCTGTCTTAGGCTGGGGGGGTGTTAAGAGGGTGATCGAGCTGAGCCTGACTGGGGACGAGAGGGCTGAGTTCCTGAGAAGCGTCGAGGCTCTGAGAAGTGCTCAGGAGGCTGTGGACCAGCTAACCCGTTAGCCCTGATCGGGGTCAAGACGACCTTGTCTCCGAGCAGGCTTATCTTTACGTGATCGCCTATCGCCAAGCCAAGCCTCTCGGCCAGCCGAGAGGGAATGGTCACCCTCCTCCCCGATATCACCTTCTGGACCGCCTCCTCCGAGGGCTCCTCCGCGGATCCCCCAGCACCGTTGCCCACGGTCTCTGCGGCAACCGACACGGGCTCTTTAGCGGCGCTGGCCGGCGGCTGGGTGGCTGGCGGAGACGTGGGAGGTTGCTGCGTCGCCGGCTGGGCTATGGGCTGTGTAGTTCCTCTACGCCTTCTCCTCGTGAGGGCCCAGAACCCTAGGCCTCCGCCGATGACCGCGAGGCCGACGCCCTGCGCCACGGCGACATTCCTTAAGAACCCGCTCTCGCCGAGCGCTTGGCTCAACATCCCCTCCAGGACGCCCTTCTGTCTCTCAAGCTCGCTGAGCCGGCCCTGCAGCTCACCGATCGTCTTAACCGCGCCCTCGTAGGACGACCTCAGGCCCTCGTGCCTCGACTGGAGATCGCTGTAGAGGCTTCTAAGGGATGCGAGGTCTCTTGAGACGGCCTCGTAGTCCCTCCTCAGGCCCTCAAAGCTCTTCTGTAGGGCCAGGTAGCTCTCCATTAGGCCCTTGTTACGCTCGTCTAGCGCCGAGTAGTCCTTGAGCAGGGCGGTGTATCTCTCCGTCATCTCTGTGAGCTGGCGCCCCAAGTTCTCGTTAAGCGCCTGGAGCTCCGCGAGCTTCTCCCTGAGCCTCCGGTTCTCCTCCGCTAGGTGCTGAAGGTCGTCTCTCAGATGCTCCTCCCTCCTAGCCATCTCCTGCAGCCTGGTCTCGAGCCTCCCCACCTCGCTCCTAAGCCGCTCGACCTCGCTCCTCAGCCTTGAGAGCTCTTGGTTGGCTGAAGCCAGCATCGATGAGAGCCTCTCGTATGAGACCCGTCTGACTGTGCTGAGGTAGAAGGTGTTTGCTAGGTCGACGGTCGATGAGTCGTAGGTGTAGCTGGTAGTGATCTTGGCCTCGAGAAACGGGTCAACCCTTACGGGCGCGGGGATGCACAGGCCTATGTTCCTGAACAGGACGACGCTTGGGGCCGCCACATCGAGCGTGTTTATCAGGAGCTGGTTGAAGAGCACCTGGCTGCCCGTGTCATGGAAATACGTTATCTTGAGCCGCAGGCTCAGATCCTCGAGGGCCGAGAGCGCGGTCACCTCTATCTGGATGTTAAAGCACGAGCCTATCTCTACCTCAGGCGGATAGGTGATCCTGACTTTTATCCTACCGTCCTCCACGACGATGTTGTAGCCTGTGGCAACGGCCGTCGTCACCCCCAGCATCAAGACCAGTAGCGCTGCCTGTGAAGCGAGTATTAGGGGGCGATGCACCCGACTCACCACGCCTTCATATGGATAGCGTATCGTATATAAACAAATCACGTAGCAGAGGCGCTTTCAGTGCCTGCAAGCTCCTCCACGACTATCTGGGCGGCCTCCAGCGACGCGCGCTCCTGCGACTCCCTCGTCTGGGCACCTATGTGCGGCGTGGGTATGAGGTTCGGCATGCTGAGGAGCTCCAGGTCGCGCGGAGGCTCCTCCGAGAAGACATCGAGCGCGACACCCGCTATCCATCCCTCGCGGAGAGCCTTCTTCAGGGCCTCCTCGTCAACCACCCCGCCGCGCGCTGTGTTGACTAGGTATGCGGTCGGCTTCATCATCCTGATCTCGCGCTCTCCTATCATTAGCCGCGTATCCTCCTTCAGCGGGACATGGATCGAGACGAAGTCGGACTCCGAGAGGAGCCTCTCGAGGCCCACCTGCTCCGCCCCGAGCCGGGCGAGGTCCTCCGGCTCAAACTGTACCACATCGTAGACGAGTATCCTCATCCCGATGCCCGCCGCGATTCTCGCTAGGGCGCGCCCTATCCTCCCGAACCCGATTATCCCCAGCGTCTTGTTCATCAGCTCCACGCCCATCAGTCCACGCTTCAGCCACTCCCCCCTCGAGAGGGCCGAGGCCGCCCTGACTATCCCTCGCGCCAGGCTCAGCATGAGGCCTATCGTGATCTCGGCTACGGACTCGGCGACGGCGTCCGGAGTGTTCTGCACCTTGACACCGAGCCTCTCCATCTCCTCGACCGCGATGTTGTCCACCCCTGACCCGGCCCTGACGACAAGCCTCAGCCTCCCCCTACCAGCCACGGGCCTTACGCGGATATTGCCGCGCACGACCACCGCCTCGTACTCGTGGTAGATCCGGTCAAACTCCTCCTGGGTAATGTTGGGCCTATGATCCACCTCCAGCCCCGCGGCTCTCATCAGGCTGATGCCCTCGCCGACGGAGGGGCAGGCGATTAGCACCCTCGGCAAGGCGTTCCCCGTCGCGAGGGAGTGGGTTGGGGGTGATTTTATGGTTAGTGTCGGATGGGGGTTAATATTTGGGCTTATTTGTCTATCGGGTGCCGGTTTGAGGGGTAACGAGTCTGAGTTGGAGAAACGAGATCTCCTGATGCTTCCCGGGCCGACGGAAGTATCAGAGACGGTCTACGAGGCCATGCGTAAACCCCTCATAAACCATCGGGGGAAGAAGTTCAGGGAGCTCCACATAGGCCTGGTCGATAAGCTCCGGAAGCTCGTCGGCACAAGCCAGGACGTCTATGTCCTGACCTGCTCCGGGACGGGGGGCGTGGAGGCGGCCGTCGCGAACGTGATCGGGAGGGATGACAGGGTTGTCTCCTTCGTCTCGGGCCAGTTCGGCGAGAGGATGGCCGCCGCCGCCTCCTTCTACACCGATAACCTGACAACAGTCGAGTTGCCCTGGAGGAGGGCCCCGACCTCCGAGGATGTCCGTAGGGCTCTTAGGGAGCAGAACGGCGTGGATGCGGTCCTCCTGGTCCATAACGAGACATCCACGGGTGGCCTCGCCCCCCATATCGAGCGGATAGCCGAGGAGTGTAGGAGGGCCGGGGCGCTTCTCGTCGTGGACGCGGTTACCTCGCTCGGAGGCGTCAAGTTCGGGTTCGACGAGGCCGGGATAGATGTGCTGGTCGGCGGTACGCAGAAGTGTCTCGCCGCGCCGCCGGGACTCGCGGTGATCGCGGTCTCGAAGAGGGCTTGGGAGAAGATAGAGTCTCTTAAGAAGAGGCCCGCGTACTTTGACCTGCTACTTCACAGGAAGTTCATGGAGAGGGGCGAGACCCCCTACACCCCCGCCATCAGCCTCCTCTACGGGCTCGATGTGGCTCTCGACAGGGTGATCTCGTTCGGCGTCGATAGGTGGGTTGAGAGGCATAGGATTGGGGCGGAGGCCTACTACAGGGTTGCTGACGAGCTGGGGCTCGAGATATACCCGGAGCCAAGCTTCAGGTCCACCACACTCATAGCCGTCTACCTCCCCGACGGGGTGAAGGACGCGTCCGTCGCCGAGATCATGGCCGAGGAATTCGGGGTTCACGTGGGAGTGGGTGTCTCCAAGGAGAAGGGGAGGATGATCAGGATAGGGAGCATGGGGGAGGTGACGCCCGAGAAGACCAAGAGGACGCTGAGGGCCCTCTACAAAGCCCTGAGCAAGCACAAGGTGAAGCTCAACGCCGGCGAAAGAGTCATCGACCAGATAGTAGATGAACACTTCTCCGAGGCCTGAGCCGGGCTATCTCCCCATAACCTGGGCGACGGCCTCAGCCACGCCTGCGGGGGTCTCGGCGACCCGCGCACCAGCCTCCCTAAGCCTCGTCATCTTGGTTAAGGCGTCTCCCATTCCGAGGGAGATTATTGCCCCGGCGTGCCCCATCCTCTTACCCGGCGGCGCTGTCCTCCCTGCGATGTAGGCCACGATGGGTTTGGGGTAGTTTTCCCGCCTCACGTACTCCGCCACCCTCTCCTCCGCGTCGCCCCCGATCTCTCCTATCAGGACTACGCAGCCGGTCTGGGGATCTCTCCTCATCATCTCGAGGATCTCTATGATCCCGGTGCCGACGACCGCGTCTCCGCCAACCCCGACGCATGTGCTCTGGCCTATCCCCCTCTCCGTGAGGTTTTGGGCTATCTCGTAGGTCAGGGTCCCGCTCCGCGAGACGATCCCGACCTCGCCCCTCGCGAAGACCTCGCCAGGCATGATCCCGAGCTTGCACTCGCCCGGGGTTATCACTCCGGGTGTGTTGGGGCCGATCAGCCTCACGCCCCTAAGCGACGCGTATCTTACGAGCCTCATCGTGGAGTGGGTCGGTATACCGTCGGTTATCACGACTATCAGCCCTATACCCGCATCGACCGCCTCGTAGCAGGCGTCCACCGCGGCCGCGGCTGGGACAAATATTATCGAGGCGTTGATCTCGGGGTGGGTCTTGACCGCTTCGGCCACCGAGTCATAGACTGGGACGCCGTGGACGTGTGTTCCTCCTTTCCCGGGTGTTACGCCTGCGAGGATACGCGTTCCGTATCTGAGCATCGCCTCGGTGTGGAAGCTCCCTTGCCTCCCCGTTATCCCCTGGACGAGAACCCTCGTCTCGGATCCGACGAGTATCGCCAAGCCCAACAACGCCCGTCGAGCCATATTAATAAACGGGAGCCCCCAGCAGAGTCTTGCCGGGCCTCACGAGCCTCAGGGAGAAGAGGTAGAGCAGGAGGAGGGAGAGCGCAAGGATGGCCGAGGACGCGGCGGAGGCTTCCGGCTCCGGGAGGGGAGGGCCTAGAGCCGCCAGCGACGGGAAGAAGATGTAGAGGGTGAGGGGGGGCGCGGCCCAACGCTCGCTGAGGATCGCCGCGGCTAGGACTATGAGGAGCGACTGGTAGGAGAGTAGTATCGCCCAGCCCCTCTGCGGCCCGCCGGGGAGCGACAGGGCCAGGATCCCTACGGCCTGGTGGAGGACGCCGATCGAGACGAGGTAGGGGAGGGTGGATGGAGAGGGAGGTGATTCGAGGACCAGCGAGGCCGCGGCTAGATACGCAGCGACGGGCGCCGCGGAGTAGGCTGCAAGGATGCCCAGATAGACTGCTACGGCCGTGTGGACCGGCCCCGGGGGCCCCGCCAGCCAGGCTAGCCTCCAGCCGGCGCGGACACCCAGAACCCCCCAGGGAACGAGGCACATTCCGAGTAGCTGATAGGCGAGGACGAAGAGGGGGAAGACTAGGCCTGGCCCGACCAGGCCGAGGAGACGTAGTAGGAGGGGGGCGAGAGGCACAAGCGTGAAGGCCGCTAGCCTCGAGGGCGAGTAGACGAGCTGGAGGGCCTCAAGGGTCAGGAGCGTCCTCACTTACCAGCACCACCGGCGCGCCGTCCTACATAGTTGAGGAGGGCTTCGCGGGGCTCCATCCGGCCCACGTCCACGCTGTCCAACCCGACCCCCATGGAGGCTAGGAGGTCCAAGACCAGCGGGAGGTCTCTCCCAAAGTCCTCGAGCCAGACCCTGACGCTCCCGCCCCTGCTCACAGCGAACATCTTCACCTGCGGGATCTTCCCGAGATATTCCACCAGCCTCTCCGTGTTAACCGCCCTTAGAACCAGATACTGCTCAGCCCCTATCGTCTTCATCAGCTCGCTGAGCGGCCCCGAGGCGAGGATCCGGCCGCCAAACATCAGCACGACCCGCGACGCGAAGTCCACCTCCTCCAGCGAGGAGGCCGAGAAGACGAGCGTCCCATCCCTCGAGGCATACTCCCTCATCAGCCGCGACAGCTCGGCCCTGGCCATCGGACCAAGCATCTTCATGGGGCTTGAGAGGAGGAGGACCTCCGGCTCCGGGAGCATCGCCAAGAGGGTCGCGACCAGGGCCCTGTCCTCGACGCTGAGACCAGCCACCCGCCTCTCCAGCCTATCCGCCCTACCAAACCTCCCAAGCAGCCTCCTCATACGCTCCACCGCCTCGCCTGGCCTAAGACCCCGCCCCGAGCCCACGGCCTCAGCCAACACCCTCACCCGAGCCCACTCCGGAAGCCATGGTTCTGGGGGGAGATATCCGAGACGCCTCCCCAGACGGGCCCTCTCCTCGTGGGGGTCGAGGTCGAGCACCCGGACACCGCCAGCCGCCGGCCTCCCCACACCTGCCAGGAGAGTCAGAAGCGCATCCGCCTCAGGGTAGCCGAGGAGGGCCGTGACCTCGCCCTTGAAAAGCATCAGGCTCACCTCCCTCAGAACCTGGAGCCCTCCCTCGCGGTACTCCAGGCCGTTAGCCATGACGGTCGCTATGCCCCCCAACGGTTCCAGACACCACCTTTAGGAGAGCAGGCACGGCATACATATAATTTAGAGGGTGCTGCTAGATGTAGTGGTAGGATCGCCCCATGTTCTATATCGATGAGGCGGGAATATTCTCTGTTTTCAGGCTCATAGGGGGGGCCGAGGCGGAGGAGCTGGCCAAGAAGCTTCTCGAGAAGCCCGGGATGAGGGAGGACGACCTCGCCACGGAGCTCCATACAGACGTGAAGAGGGTCAGGAAGATCCTACACCAGCTCAGCGAGTTCTCGCTAGTGACCTACGACATAGTGATCGATAAGGACCTGAACAAGAGGGTCTTCAGGTGGAGGATCCAGCAGGAGCAGATACAGGGCTTCGTCAAGACACAGCTGAAGAGGATAGCCGACAGGCTCCAGCAGCTCAAGAAACACTACGAGTCCAACCAGCTCTACTGGTGCGGCAGCGCCGGCTGCAGGAAATACACCTTCGACGAGGCGCTAGACAAGTTCTTCAAGTGCCCCGGATGCGGCGGCCAGCTCATGTCATACGACCCGACCGAGCTGATCAAGATGATCAACGAGAAGCTCAGCGAGATCAACAAGCTTCTACAATAGTCCTCGCCGGGGGAGGGCTTGGGCCGCATAACTGTCCTAAGGCTGGGGCACAGGATCAAGAGGGATCAGAGGATATCCACCCACGTAGCCCTCACCGCGAGGGCCCTCGGGGCCGACGAGATAGTCTTCTCAGGAGAAGACGACCCGGGCCTGATCGAGAGCGTCACAAGGGTGGTGGAGAATTGGGGAGGAGCCTTCACGGCAAGCTACACCCCGGATTGGGCAGGCTTCGTGAGGCAGAGAAAGCAGGCTGGAGAAATGATCACACACCTAACTATGTACGGCATCGGACTCCAGCACGTCATCGAAGAACTACGCCAAGCCCACCTCGCCAGGGGCCTGGTCCTGATCGTGGGCTCCTCTAAGGTGCCGCTAGAGGTCTACGAGCTGGCAGACCTGAACGTAGCCGTGACCAACCAGCCCCACAGCGAGGTCGCGGCCCTCGCGGTAGCCCTCGACTGGATACACAGAGGGGGAGAGCTCGAGAAGACCTATCCAGACGCCAGGATCTCTGTAAAGCCCAGCAGGCTCGGGAAGCTCAGACAGCCGGCTAGGAGCGATAGCTGAGGGAGGGCACCAATACGTTAAAAGAGGACGCATAAGCGTTAGAGAGACGAGGCGGGGCGGAGGGGCCGTGGTCTAGCGGTTATGACGCCGCCCTTACACGGCGGAGGTCGCCGGTTCAAATCCGGCCGGCCCCACGAAAACCCTGCTGTTGGTGGTGGTAAAGACTTAGATCGGCTGGGGTGGTGGGACTTACTGGTTTGAGCGTTTCAGAGGCCTTACGTCTGGTCGATAAGATCTCGCTAACCAAGCTCACCATCAATTCTCTTTTCAGAGACGCCCTCGTGGCTAAGAGGAGGGGGGAGCGCCAGAGGCTTCACGATCTTGACATCCTCATCAACATGCTCTGGATCAGGAATGCTGAGCTCATCGCTGAGCTGGCTTCAAGGGTCAGCCCCTTCGACTCTCAGGCGGTTTGGAAGGTTGCATCCCGCCTCCTCTCCAAGGCCCCTAGGGTGAGGTGGGAGAGGACGTTGCTCTCGCAAATAGAGCGGCTGGGCCTGGAATACGCGAGGCGGGCCCTCTCTGTGGCAGGAGAAGGGGCTGAGAAATTCTCTTGGGTTCTGCTGGATCCTCATGTCGCAGTGTGGGGGAAAAGAGGGGAGGAGGTGCTCTACTGCGAAGAGGCGTGCAGCCTCTGCGGCTGTAGGGTAGACGAGTATGGGTACTGCGGCTGTGTCGGGGGATTTCCCGACTGACAGGAACCCCTGACAACCCTTAGACGGCCCTAGAATCACCGCCGCTACTTCTTTGCGAGTCTGAGTAGTATCGTAAGTGATGCCGCCTGCATCGCCGCGGAATAGGCAACATAGTAGGGGACACCTAGCCCAAGGTCGACCATGACTCCGAAGGAGAGGCCGGCCAAGGCGCTTCCAGCCCCGAAGGCCAGGCCGTAGGTGGCGTAGGAGGTTCCGAGGGACCGGCCCGAGGCTAGGTATGCCACAGCTACCCTGAATATGGACTCCTGTGCGCCGACAACAATACCCACGAGCAACGCCGCCAGCAGAAGCAGCTCGACGCTACGCCACAGAAGCAGGGAAGGCGCAACGGAAAACACCACGACAACGAGCAGGAGCCGCGGGCCCAGCCTATCAAAGGCCCTCCCCAAGAGCAGCGCCGCGACAGCATCAACGGCCATCGCCAAGGTGTACGCCGCGGGGACGAGCCAAGACCCCGCACCAGCCGTCTCCGAGACGAGGAACAGCAGAACCGGGAGAGGGAGGAGTCCTCCAACGTTCAGGCCTGCCGCGGCGGAGTAGAGCAGCAGCTCGCGGGGCGGCCTCTCCACTGGGCCTGCTCGCGCCTCCTCGCGATGCCGCGGGATCATGACTAGGGATAGGAGTAGAAGCAGATACGGGATGATCATCCACAGGAAGACCTGCCGGGTCTCGTTGACGAGGATGAGGAGCGACGTAGCGAGGAGGGGGCCGGCCGTCGCGCCCACCTGGTCGAGAAGCTCGTGTATGCCGAAGGCCGTTCCGAGGCCGACCTCTCTCCTGAGGCGGGAGAGCAGCGCGTCTCTCGGCGGGACGCGCAAACCCCTGAAGACCCTCTCAGCGAAAGCCAGCCCAGTAACGACGACCCAGTTGCCGGTGAGACCGATGAGGGGCACGACTATCAGACCCCCGTACCCGAGCCTCACCACTCCGGTATACCTCCCGGTCTTGTCTGCTATCAGCCCGCCCACCGGCCTAGAGAGCCATCCGGCAAGCTCCGATAGCCCCAGCAACGCCCCTACGAGGGCCGCGCTCATTCCCAGCTGACGCATATAGTCGGGGAGGACGCTCCTACCTCCCTCATAGATGAAGTCGCCTAACATGCTTACGACGCCGATGATAAGCACGGCCCTGAGACCGGCCGAGACCATTCGGAGGCCTGAGCGTATCCGGCTATTTATGGGATAGCCGAGCGGGGCCGCGCTCTCTCAGACCAGCCCGTGTATCTGTGTCTTCCCTGGGGACAGTACAGCTAGGAACCCGTCCCTACCGTACATGAACCGGAGACCACTTCTCCTATCTCTCACGAGGTCTCTCACCGTGCTCGAGATATACCCAGACAGGCCCTCCGACTCCACGATGACGGGCTCGTAGTAGCTCCAGCGTCGTGGGTCCTCTCTCTCTGCGATGTATGAGGCCGCGGCCAGCAGGGGGCCCATCGAGGGCGAGTGTAGCAGGACGCATATGTCCAGCGCGGACTTCACATACGGCCTGGACTCGGCCACCGTCCGCGCAATCAGGCCTGGAGCATCTAGGTAATGGGAGCCCTCCAGCCGACGAGCCAGATACTTGAGAAAGACGTGGGAATCCGTGTAGATCCTACTGTCCTCGAGCCCAAGAAGCGCTGCAAGCTCCGCCTTCTTGACCCCGCCGTTGTGGGAGAGATAGAGCTCGGAGACCTCTGCTCCACGGTCGGTGGAGAGCACAACCTCCTCCCTGAAGGGGTGGGCGGCCAGCGGCCCCCTCGGCTCCCCCCGCGTCCTCCTAGAATGAAGAATTATCGCGGCCTCATCCAAGCCACCCCCGAGAAGACCCGACAGTCTTCCGACCGCCTCGCCCAGAGCCTCGAGGTTCGCCTCGCAGGCCTCCTCCCCAGCTAGGGTCGGCTCGGCATCAAACCTCTCATGCATCAGGCGCCAAGTCAGCCCCCTCCTAAACGCCGCGACGTATCCGTAGCCGTGACAGTGCCTACCATCGCCCGCAATCGCTAAAAGATACCGATCCTCCCTCGAGGCCTCGACGAGGCATCCGAGAAACTCTCTAGCGAGCCCAGCGACCGCCGCCTCAAAGCGGATCGCCAGCATCCGGCACATACCACAGACGGAAAGACGTACACTATTTAAATATTATGGACAAGGAGCTGAAAACCACGAGAGACGAGCATAACCTAACCTCAGCAACCCCTCAACCCCCTATTTATCAAGGCCAAGGAAGAACAAGGGCCTACGCCTTCCACCTCTCATGGAACAAGTACCCCAATGCCCACCATGCCCCGCTTAAGGGAGACAGACATATAAGACATAAATGACTCTAAGGAAAAGGCAGGTTAAGATTTTTACATCGGTTTATCGACGGATTAATGATATGGAGGTTAGCAGAAGGTTCCTCACTATTCTATCCCTTTTGATAGCTTTGTTGATACTTTCCGGCTTAGTTGTCTATAGGAATTACTCCGCTGCTATGGATGTGAGGACCATCGAGAAGACCACCTACATTACAGTAACTGACACTATATATGGTGTAGTAACTGAGCGCACGACTATTAGAACTACAGTCTATGTTGAGAGGACTATAACACTTAACAATACTGTGATTATTGTGACTACTGTTTGGAAAAAAGAGGGCGGGGGAGATTTGTGTATTGTATTTCGCTCTGATAAAGAAGTTTATGAAATGGGTGAGCCGGTTGTATTACGACTCGTTAATCATTGCAGGTTTAGTGTTGTTCTCCCGAACTCTGCTCCGTGGCTTATAACCGATTCTAATGGGGACGTAGTATTCTCTCCGATAGTCTTACAGGTCATAACTCTAGTGGGGCCTGGTGAGGCGAAGGAATGGATTTGGAATCAGATGAACAATAAGGGTGAGCCTGTGCCAGCTGGATTGTATTTTGCGAGGCTCATGACGTTAGATTATGGAGTACTATCTACAACTTTTAAAATTGGTTAAGTGAGACAAGAAAAATGGGGAAAATTGTTAGGAGTAGTGTTTAGCTCCCAGTATTTAGGAATTTTATAACCTCATCTATCAGTTCTGCTCTTGTCCCTGCATCGCTTATTGCTTCGAAACCGAAGCTTAGATAGACTAATCTATAGGGTGTGGCTGGTGCGGGTACGGCTGATGGGAACCTTACGCCGCCAGCAATAGGTGCTCCACCCAACGTGAAGAGGTCTCCTCCCTCGTCTAGATAATTGAAGATTGCTGTAGAGCCTTCGGTGGGGAGTATCCCATCAGCAAACGCCTGGTTGTCTGCACCATCACCATCCCATATCACCAGCATCATCTCATTATCTGGGGAGGGGTCTCCAGTCGGGTCGCTTATCGGGTCACCGTTAACACCGGCCAGAGCCAAGACTCCAAGGCGTCCATCATCGTCATGGACTGCATCTATTTTATCGAGCATGAATATTGCCCTAAGCCTCATGGTATACCATGAGACAGCGTCTGGCGAAGGAGCGTAAATTGAATACATAGCATAGCTGTTTAGGTAGTAGCCTATCTCTTGACCTGTTATGAAGAGCTTCTTTGCGGCTGAGAGGTAGCTACTTATCGTTGCCCTCTCGTATGGTGGCAGAGCGGTAACCCAGTCGTCTCCAGTAAACCATATAGCAATGGCGTATGGTGCCAGGTCTCCTGGGCTTGGCGGGCCGGCTATGGCTGTATCCCAATATGCGAAGGTGTAACCCGCGTCCGTTAGGGCAGACGTAAACCAGTCGGAGTAGTCGCTAAAAACTGAAAATATACTGCTACGATCGTCATCGACCAAGATTATTGTTGCCCCGGATGTCGGCTCGAAACCGAACATCGGCCTCCTCGTATTCACTATAGTCGGTGTGGCGGTCCCAGCCTGGTTATATACGTGCCACCAGAAATCAGCGGTACCTGTCGCTGTTGCAGAGTTTATAGTCGATATAATCGAGGATCCACTATAAACTCTTGTTATGGTTCCCGACCCAGTCACCCTACCCCAGTTGTAGAGATATGGTGACAAGCCGAGCCCATATCTATACGTCTTGCCCGAGACGGGTTTATAAACTATAGTCTCGGAAGGTCTCTCAACCAAGTCGGATTCGACAAATAGATCCACAGCTGGGTGGGATACGTTATCAAATCCAAACTTAACATTATCCGGAAGTATCCATAAGTACGAGTCAAATTCTCTCCCAGCCGTTGCATCAACCCTAGGCATGTCCGGATGCTCCAATCCCCTATTAAATCCAAACCATATTTCGAAGAGTCCAGGATTCCATAAATTCCATGTCGTTATGACTGTTCTACGATCCGCCGGTTTGACCCTCGCCATGTAGAAGTCTACGTCCTCTGTTATCTGTCCAGCTGCAACTGTTACGGTCCTAGTCTCTGTAACGTATCTACTCTTTCTGACCTCCAGCGTATAGGTTCCTGGAGCGAGACCCGTAATTGTGTAGAAACCGCCGTTGTTGCTGAAGGCCTGCCTTACTGTCGTTGCCCTAACCCTTACGCCTCCCAGAGTATTATGGAACCAGTCGGAGTTCTCGGCATCGATTATCTGGCCCTGTATGCCGGTCAACACTATACCCAAGGCTCTAGCTATGTCTACACGCTTAACTGGGAGTGGGAAGCCCTTCTCAGACCCGAGAGTCCGACCAGTGGTTAATAGATGATTCATTACTTGAATATTAGTCCATCCAAGATTCTTGCCCCAGACTCTACTGGCTGCCGCGGCTACTATCGGCGCAGAGAAGGAGGTTCCGCCATAAAATACTGTGTAGCCGGGCATGTGGATGTCTAAGCTCAAGATCCTAAATCCTGGCGCCGCGATATCTACATAGGATAACCTAGTTGTACCATAGTTACTGAACCAAGCTCTCGCGTCTCTCTCATCAGTAGCCGCTACCGTGAAGCTATAAGGGATGGCTGCAGGAACAGGCACGAGGTCGTAGTGAGGTGTGTCCGGATCATCAAAAAGGTAGGACAGCAAGTTACCTTCATTGCCGGCTGCTGATACAACAATCTTGCCTTTAGTATTCACGCACCAATCAATCAATGTTTCAAAGGAGGAATATTCTTCTGATGGATACTCTACATATCCTCCTAGGCTGAGGTTGATGACCTTCACCTGATCATTGGAACATGCTTCAAGTATACCAAATATCACCCCTTCAAATTCACCTTCACCCTCGTGATCTAGTACTCGTATAGCGTATATCATGCTCCTCGGAGATATTCCAGCTATCCCCTTCGCGTTATTCACTTTAGCTGCTACAATTCCTGCGACAGCCGTCCCATGACCATGTTCATCATATGGGTCACCATCCTCATCTACATAGTCTCCGCCCGGTATAACTCTTCCACTTAGTTCCTCATGATCATCTTGGACGCCCGTGTCTATCACCGCCACGATTGGTGCCGTCGGTGCAAATGGCGCAAACTGCTCCTTAGTCTTGAAGAGGTACCATTGATATGACCTGAATGGGTCTGCTGTAGGAGCTCTTGGATCAAACTGTGCCTGACCCCTGAACTCCTCGCGTTTAACAGGCGGAACCCTCACCTTGAAGTTCTTCGCAACATATAGCACGTTCGGATCCATCTTCAACTCAGCCTCCCTCTCTCTAGCACTTTCTTCGCTCTCAAACCTCAATAGCTTTACAACTCTCTCTTCACCTACCGCACCGAACACACCAATATTTTTCACAGACACCGCCCCGGCCCTCCCTAAGGTTTCATCAATCCTCTCTCTAGCTGTTCGAGGCTTGAAAACGATTATACGCTCACCTTTAATATAGTTCTCTCCGGCCCTAATCCTCTCGATCTCCGAGAGTATTGGCCGCATTTTCTCTTCCAATCTTTCCCTCAGATCGCGCGGAGGTTCGGGAGGCTTCCTTCGGTCCCCGGTTCTAAAACCATCCTCCGGGTCTAAAGAGCCAGAAGGCACTACCGGAATCGATGTAGAGAAAACCGATATCGCCAGATTAAACTATGATAAAGTTATCATTACATTACTAATCAAACTAAATATTGGTGCTCCGGCCGGGATTTGAACCCGGGTCTCGGGCTCGAGAGGCCCGCATACTTGGCCGGGCTATACTACCGGAGCCCTTGTTGCTGCTTCACCTAGGGGGCGGGTCTTTCTGGTTTTTAACTTTTGGCGGCGCCTCTATTTTTTTCGCGGGGTTGTTTGAGGAAATCCTTAAAGCAGGGTGGTGAGGTGGGAGCCTGAGGCGTTGGTTGGGGATGGCGGTGCCTGATAGCGGCGGTTTTTACAGGCCGAAGAGGCTCTCCGAGGCTGTGCAGCTGAAGAGGAGGCTTGGGGAGAGGGCGATGGTCGTCGCGGGCGGCACGCTTGCAGTCCAGCTGCTGAACAAGAACTTGGTGGAGCCCGAGGCCATCATATCGCTCGAGGATCTCCCGCTAAGCTATGTGAGGGCAGACGGGGGGAGGGTCGAGATAGGGGCGACAACCACTATCGCCTCTCTCCTCAGGCATCGGGAGGTCCCCGCGGCGCTGGCCGAGGCCGCGCGAGGCATTCACGGACTCGTCCTTAGAGAGACTGCGACGGTCGGCGGAAACCTCCTAGCCCCCGCTCCCTCCGGCGACTTGGCTACGGCGCTTATGGCGCTCGACGCCGAGGTCCTGCTCCGCGGGTCTAGGGGAGCCCGCGCGGTGCCGCTGCCCAAATTCTACAGGGGGGCCCTAAGATACGACATGAGGAGGGACGAGCTCATCTACGCCGTGAGGATCAGGCGCGCCCCGAGACACTCCGCGTTCCAGAAGCTCACCATCTACAGGTATAGCGGCCCCACCTTAGCCTCCGTGGCGGTCGGGCTGGAGGAGTCTGGAGGACGAGTCAGGAAGGCGGCCGTCGCGGTGGGAGGCCTCATGACCCACCCCTACAGGGCCTCAGCGTCGGAGAGGGTTTTGGTGAGGCAGGGGCTTTCCAAGGAGACCGTTGAGTCGGCGGCGCAACGTCTCACTGAGGGTGTAGAGTTGGGGGGTCAGGGGCTGTACTCCGGCTCATATCTGTCGCGGCTAGCGGCTGTGTTGTTCGCGAGGGCCATGGAAAAAGTTATGTCTGAGGCGGGGAGGTGAGGCGGCAAGATGAGGATAAAGTTCATGCTAGACGGTTCTGAGGTCGAGGCCGATGTCAAGCACACCGACACGCTCTTCAGGGTCCTGAAGGATAGGCTGGGGGTTAGGTCGGTTCACTTCGGATGCGGGGAAGGGTCCTGCGGCGCCTGCATAGTGCTTGTTGACGGGGGGCCGCGATACTCCTGCTTGACCTTGGCGGCCTCGGTGGACGGGAAGAGGGTTACCACCGTCTCCGGCCTCCGCGAGGACGGGGAGTTAACCGGTATCCAGAGAGCGTTTATCGAGCATAATGCGGCTCAGTGTGGCTACTGCACCCCTGCGATGATCATAGTCGCGAAGGCCCTGCTAGACCAGAACAAGAGCCCCACAGAGGAGGAGATATACGAGGCGCTAGCCGGAAACCTCTGCCGATGCACGGGGTATATTCCCATAGTCGAGGCCATTAAGAGCGTGGCGGCTAGGAGGTGAGGGGGTTGGAGCACGAGTTTTCGTTCGTCGGCAAGCCCGTCGCGAACGTCCAGCTGCTAGGCCACGTCACAGGAGAGACCGAGTTCGTCGACGACATAGTGTTCCCCGGGATGCTCTGGATCAAGGCGGTCCGGAGCCCCGTCCCGCGCGGAAGAATAAAGAGGATAGACACGTCGAAGGCCGAGCGCCTCCCAGGGGTTGTCAAGATAGTTACCGCAAGGGATGTCCCCAATAACTACCACGTCAACATGGCCGTCCTCGGGATCGGCCCTCCGGACGAGCCCGTCCTCCCCGACAAAGAGGTGAACTACAAGGGGGAGGCTATCTGCCTCGTCGTCGCGAGGGACGAGGAGATCGCCGCAAAGGCCGCCCGCCTAGTCGAGGTCGAGCTTGAGGAGCTACCGCCAGTCCTTGACATGGAGGAGGCCCTGAGGCCCGATGCGCCGGTGATAAAGAGCTGGGGCGTGAACGCGCATATCTTCGGGTCCGGCCTCGACGGCGCAACCCCTAAAGGAGGTCAGGGAAGGCCGTACTTCCTAGTCAAGAGGGGGGGCGTTGAAGCTGCTTTCGCGAGGGCAGACTACGTCGTCGAGGGGAGCTACCTTGTCCCGCCCATCGAGCACGCGCCGATAGAGCCCCACATCTGTGTGGTGAAGCCCGAGCCGGGGGGCCGTCTGACGATTTATACGGCGACCCAGGCGCCCTACTTCGTGAGGGACAACGTAGCGGCTATACTCAATATCCCGCCCTCGAGGATAAGGGTCGTCTCACCGGCGGTTGGCGGGGGGTTTGGGGGGAAGGTCGACCCCGAGTTCGAGATGCAGGTAGCTGTGGCGGCCATGGCCGTCGGCCGGCCCGTGAAGTGGAGGTGGACCCGGGAGGAGGAGTTCACGGTCTCGACGGTGAGGCCTGCGGTGAAGATAGAGTTTAAGGACGCGTTAACCAAGGATGGCCTGATAATTGGGAGGAGGGCGCGGCTCCTCCACGACTCCGGGGCCTATACGAGGACTTCCCCTTACGGTGTGATCAAGGCGGTCTTCAACCTCTCCGGCCCCTACTACATCCCCAACGTCTACTACCAGGGCTACTGCGTCTACACGAACAAGCAGCCCTCGAGCGCCATGAGGGGGTACGGGGTCTTCGAGGTGTCGTACGCAGTCGAGCTCCAGATGGAGCGGGACGCCCGGAAGATCGGGCTGGACTCCCTCGAGTTCAGGTTCAGGAACGCCTACAGGAACGGCCAGGTCTCGGCCTCGGGCAAGATGATAGATGACGCCTACGCGATCGAGACCATGAGGGAGGCCGCCGCCCTAGCGTCCTACCCTCTCTCCGCGCATCTGCTCAGAATGAGCTCATCGGGGTGAGGCAGGTCGATGGCGAAGCTTAGGGGTAGAGGTGTCGCGGCGATAAACTATCCGACGGGGATGAACCTAGGGGGAGACCCCAGCCAGACGGTTATCGTGGCGCAGCCCGACGGCCGCTTCATCGTTAACGTCGCGAGTATTGAGATGGGGCAGGGCCTCAGGACTGTTCTCGCCCAGATAGCGGCCGAGGCGATAGGGGCTCGGCTCGAGGATGTCGAGGTGAGGTTTGGGGACACGGAGTCCGCGCCCCACGACACGGGCACCTTCGCCAGCAGGACGACCCATAGGATGGGTAACGCCGTAGTTGCTGCGTCGCAGGAGATACGGAGGACCCTGCTAGACATCGCGTCGAGGATGCTTGAGGTGAGGCCCGAGGACCTCGAGATAAGGGAGGGGCGTGTCTATGTCAAGGGAGTCCCCGACCGCAGCGTCAGCGTCAAGGAGGTCGTCAACCAGGCGCAGTTCAACTACAACACGCCGGTCGTCGGGAAGGGACACTACGTTAAGCCGAAGAGCCCCGTGGATCCTGAGACGGGGGAGGCTGACCCCCACTCGACGATGGCTCACGGCTGCACCATAGTGGATGTGGAGGTTGACACTGAGACAGGCGTTGTTAGGGTTCTGAACGTTTACAGCGTATACGAGGTTGGGAGAGCCGTGAACCCGAGGCTCGTCGAGGGTCAAGTAGTCGGGGGCATCGTGATGGGGATGGGCGCCGCGCTGACCGAGACCGTTTACCCGAAGTATCCCCTAATCGAGAAGCAGGCGGCTAGTTTCAGGGACTATGTTCTGCCTAGCGCGGGCGATGTCCCCAAGATCAGCTACAAGCTGATCGAGTCTCCGACGCCGACGGGGCCGTTCGGTGCTAAGGGTGTCGGCGAGATGGTGGTTAACAGCATAGCGCCCGCGATAGTTAACGCGGTCTACGACGCGATAGGTGTCCAGATCACGGAACTGCCTATAACGCCGGAGAAGGTGCTCAAGGCGCTGGAGCAGAGGAGGTCGGGTCAAGCGTAGCTTACTGTCTCTAAACAAAATTTTAAATATCATCCAGGCAAGATACAACCGCCATGCCTGAAGTTAGAATCACCTATATCGGCCACGCATCGTTCCATGTCGCGTGGCGTGGCGAGAGTATCTACGTCGACCCTTGGCTGAGGTCTCCGGGCATCGCTGGGGGATGGACTAGCCCGGTCTCCCGTTGGGGCCTCGACGACGTGAAGGAGGCGTCCGTTGTGCTAGTGACCCACGGTCACATAGATCATATCGGGCACGCCATCGAGATCGTGAAGAAGACGGGGGCGTGCTTGATATGTACCCCTGAGGTCGGGATGTATGCGGATATACACGGGATACCCTACGACTCGGACCCGGATCCCTCCTCGGGCAGGAGTTACTGGATGTATCCGCTGAACGCCGGCGGGAGCGTCACGATCAGGGGCGTCACCTACACCATGGTCCCCGCGATCCACTCAAGCAGCATCATGCACTACGACTACGTCAAGAACAAGGTAAGGTACCCCGACGCGGCGGTAGGGTACGTGGTCTCCTTCGAGGGCGGGCCGACGATCTACTTCTCGGGGGATACGGGCGTCTCGATGGAGATGCATGTCATACAGGAGCTCTACAGCCCCGACATCTGCGTGATGACGGCCGGAGGGCAGTACAACATGGGTGTCCGGGAGTTCGCCTACGCCTGCAAGATACTGAAACCTAAGATCGCCATCCCGTGCCACTACGACACCTTCCCGAGACAGAAGCTGGACAGGGAGAAGCTCAAACAGGCCGTCTCGGTCATGTCCCCCTCGACGAGCCTCGTGTTCCTGAACCCCGGCGAGAGCCTCCGATACGCCGAGGAGCGCTCCTTCATGGTCGAGAAGTAGGTGAGGCGTATGAACTTCGAGCTACTATACGAGCTTGAGGCAAAGATCACTAAAAGCGTCGAGATAGGGGGAGGCTTCGGGGCCGGGAGGACCGACTTCCACCTCGAGGGCCGCGTCCAAGGAAAGGTGAACGGAAGCTACGAGGGCATCGACTACGGCTCCATGATAAGGACCGACGCAGGCGAGGCGGTATACGTTCACGTCCACGAGACTATCAGGACCGGGGGCGGCATTGTATCAGCATTGAGGAGAGGCTATGCGATACCCTCGAAGGAGGGGGGATACGATGTCAGGGCCTTCGTCCTATTCCAGACCGGCATCCCGGAGCTGCGGTTCCTCAACTGGACCCTCGGCTATGCGGAGGGTAGGGCCGGGCCAGAAGGGCTAAGGCTGAGGATCTACGCGGTCCGCTAGATCCCTCGGGACGATTGTCGCGATTCTCCGGCCCCCCACGACCCTATAGCACCTCCTGAAAGCAAGCCCCTTCTCCCCAAGCAGGATGCCGAGTCTGCCTCCAGACAGCTTGTAGCCGTATCTGGCCGCCAGCGCACCCACCCACCTCTTAACACCCCGGAGATAGGGCTCCACGATCCTCAGCAGGATCACGGCCCTAAGCCCCGTGACGTAGAGCTGGTAGAACCCGCGCCCCTCCTCCGTAAACGCGTCACCCACCTGTCTCAGGACGAAGACGGCCGTCTCGCGGTCGCATCTGAACAGCACGTAGGGCACATGCACCACCTCCCCCGCCCCGGCACGCATCACCAAGTATCCGACCTCGCCGCCCCCCTGTACGAGCCCCGCCAGGAAGCTCGCGACTATGGGGCTGAGGAGCTGCCTATTCGGCGGCCGCCTCTCCAGATCCGCGATTACCTCCTCGAGGTCCCCGTCCTCCCACTCCTCCCTATGCTCGCAGTAGAGCCTCCACCAGGCCGGCACGCTCGGCGACGACACGTCTATGCTATGATCTCCTCGGTCTTAGGATCTAATACGTATATCCGCTCCGGGTTTAGGTGCGCGTAGACCGTGTCACCCTCCTCGACCTCGAAATACGCGTCCGCGAGGGCCTTGAAGGACGCCGGGCCACTCTGAAGGTCAAGGATCAGCGATGTCCCGAGGTTCTCTACGGCGGAGACCCTACACCCGACCGAGTGTGGGCGGGGAGTCTTGGATACCGCGATGTCGTGCGGCCTTATCGCTATCTCGAGGCTCTCGGTGGCCCTCAGCCTCTCCAAGACCTGCGGATCAGGGGAACGGCCTAGGGGGACAAAGCTCTCCCCCACCGCCACGTAGAGGCCACCCTCAACTATCCTAAGCCTCGAACGCAGGAAGTTAATCGTCGGGGAGCCGATGAAGTACGCCACGAACTTGTTCGCGGGGCGGTAGAATATCTCCTCAGGCGTCCCCACCTGTTGAAGCTTGCCTTCGCGCAGCACCCCGATCCTGTCGGCGATGGCCATAGCCTCGGTCTGGTCGTGGGTAACGTAGATGAAGGTCCCACCCACCTCCTTGTGTATCCGCGTGAGCTCAGATCTCAGCGACTCTCTGAGCTTCACGTCTAGGTTGCTGAGGGGCTCGTCGAATATGTAGACGGCGGCCCTTCTCACGATAGCCTTAGCTATCGAGACCCTCTGCAGGATCCCGAGGTCTATCTGGTTATACCTCTTCTGGAGATGCTCCTCGATCCTCAGGAGCTCCGCGGCCCACCGGACCCTCCTCGCCTCCTCCTCCCTGCCTCTAGCCTCTCTTCTGAGGGCGAGGGCTATGTTGTCGTAGACGTTGAGCGACGGATATATGGATGGGAACTGGAAAACCATCGCTATGTTCCTCTCCGACGGCGTGAGATCCGTCACGTCCTCGTCGTCGAAGTATACCCTGCCGCTCGTCGGGGTCTCTAGGCCGGCAATGATCCTCATGAGGGTGGTCTTACCTGATCCGCTAGGCCCTAGCAGGCAGAAGAACGTCTTATCCCGGATCGTCATGGAGACGTTGTCGAGCGCCTTGAGCTTGTTGTTGAAGATCTTTGTCATCTGCTCGACTACTACTTCGACCATACATCTACACCAAGGACGGGACTAGATTTATGGAGAGGAGGACGAAGAAAACCACTACGCCGACCAGCGTCACCAACCATCTCAGGGCTGTGGTGGGCCTGAGCCTCCCGGAGGGGTTTCGGGGCAGATAGGTGGAATAGACGTAGATGAAGCCGCCGACGCCGACCATCATGAATCCGTAGTACATGAGCTCGTGCGTAAAGGGCTGGAAGACCATGAAGAGGCCTATGAACGCTAATCCAAGCCCAACCCTCTCAAGCAGCGCGGCTACGCGGGTCACCTCAGAACCTCACCCTTCTCTGCGTCGAACAGGAGAAACGCATCCCTCTCTATGCCTATCCTCACCTCATCTCCGTACGAGTATCTCGCAACACCCTTGACGACGGCGCGGATCTCTGACGGCCCTATGTCGAGGGTCAGTATCGTCTCATGCCCCATAAACTCCGCGGACAGGATCCTCGCCCCCAAAACATTATCTCCCCCGCTGGGCTGTAGAGTAACACTCTGGGGCCTGAAACCCACCTCGACCTCCTGTCCCTCCTCAATCCTCGACGTGTAGCCGCCCTCGTTGCCCACATGGAGGCTGATGCCTCCGCAGAGGAGAATCAGACGGCCCCCCTCCCTCTTGAGCCTTCCACGCAGAATGTTGATCGTAGGGGCCCCTATGAAAGTGGCCACGAACTTGTCCTTAGGGCGCCGCATCAGGTTCGATGGAGTGTCGTACTGGACTATCTTCCCATCCCTGATCACCGCTACTTTCTGGGCGAGGGAGAAGGCCTCCACAAAGTCAGGGGTGGCGTAGATTATCGTCTGCTTAAGCTCCCTCTGGATCCTCTTGAACTCCAGCCTCATCTCCTCCCTGAGCTTCGCGTCGAGATTGGATATTGGCTCGTCGAGCAGGAAGACCCTGGGCTCCCTAACGAGCGTTCTCGCTAGGGCGACACGCTGCATCTCTCCGCCACTCAGGGTTGAAGGGTCTTTCCTATCCAACAGATACGCTATGCGGAGCTTCTCCGCCACCCGCCTGACCCTTACCTCCATCTCTTCGCGGCGCACCTTATGCTCCCTCAGCGGATAAGATATGTTGTCGTAAACGCTCATGTGGGGGTAGAGGGCGTAGGTCTGGAAGAAGAGGGCCACGTTCCTCTTCCAAGGAGGCACATCATTAACTACTTCGCCGTCGAACAATATCTCGCCCTCATCAGGCCTCTCAGCCCCCGCGATACACTTCAGAATCGTCGTCTTCCCAGCCCCAGTCGGCCCTAGAAGAGCGGTGAAAGAGCCGTCCTCCACCTCCAGCGAGACACCCTTAACGACCTGGACGGAGTTGAAGGACTTTTTCAGCTCGCGGATCTCCACCCTCGTCACTACTTAGCACCCCGCACCGTGCCAAACGTCATGCCCCTGAGAAGATACCGCTGGAGTATGAATATAAGCACTAGCGCCGGCAGCACGTAGAGCGTCTCGATAGCCGCTATCAAGCCCCAGTTGATGCCGACCTCGCCCCGTGTCCCCGCGATCATCACAGGGATTGTCCTCGTAGACCTCTCCGTGAGAAGTAGCGCGAAAAGGAACTCGTTCCATATGTTTATGGTTAGGAAGCCGATAGTAGCGCCGAGACCCACATACACCTGCGGTATAGCCACCTTGTAGAACACCCTCCAGGGGGTCGAGCCGTCGACCAGGGCGGCCTGCTCTATGTCCCTAGGTATCTCGTCGAAGAAGCTCTTCATCATCCAGACCGCGAAGGGCAGGTTGAACATCACGTAGAGCATTATGAGGCCCGGGTAGGTATTGTAGAGCCCCACGGCCCTGTAGAAGAAGTATATCGGGATCGCGACCACGATGGCCGGAAGCATCCTCGTCGAGAGGATGAAGAACATCATCGTATTCGTACCCAGGGGCCTGTATCGCGAGAAGCTGTAGGCCGCCAGAGTACCTATGAAGGTGGCGATAAGGATGCTGCTGAGGGTCACTATGAAGCTGTTGTAGAAGAAGAGCTCCGCCCCCGTGGCCAGCTCGATCTCCTGCCCCGTAATGGCCTCTATCTCGGTCTGCCTCTTCAGGAAGATGTCGATGAAGTTCCTGAAGGTCGGCTCCCAGACAAAGAGAGGAGGTGTGGAGAAGGCCTGCGCCCTAGTCTTAAAGGCGGTGGCTATCAGCCAGAATATCGGGAACATGAAAAAGACCACCGCGACTGTCGTCGCCGAGTAGATAGCCAAGCTCTTCAGGAGCCGTTTCGGCCTCCTCCTACCGCGGTTGTTGCTCGTCATCGTTACTCCCTCCTCGCGAGTCTAAGGTAAACGTTGGTCAACAGTATTATGATGACGAGGAATATGAAGGCGAGGGCCGTGGCTTCGCCGGTACGGTAGAACTGGAAGGCAACCCTGTAGATGTGTATCGACAGTACCTCGGTCGCTGTTCCCGGGCCGCCGCCCGTTAGGGTGAAGATCGTGTCGAAGGTCCTGAAGGCGTCCATGGTCCTGAATAGCAGGGCTAGGGCGACGAGGGGTTTGATCGTGGGCCACACCACGTATCTGAACTTGTTTAGGGCGGACAGCCGGTCGATCTGTGAAGACTCCATCAGATGTTTAGGTATGGCTTCGAGCCCTGCTAGGATGAAGAGCATCATGAAGGGGGACCACTGCCAGACATCCATCCAGACTATCGCCAGCATGGGATAGCTCGTGAGGAACCTGACCTGCTCACCCACCAAGAGGTTCGCGAAGTAGGTGTATACCCCGAATGTGGCGTCGAAGAGGTACCTGTGGAATATGCCAACAGCTACGGGCGCGATGAGCAGGGGGGTCGTCACGAGGGTGACGGCGAGCCTTCTGCCCCTAAACCTCGCGTAGAAGAGGTGGGCGAGCCCGAACCCTATCAGGAACTCTATGGCGACGCTCAACGCAACGAACTGGCTGGTCGTGACAAACCTTTTCCAGACCTCGACGCTGTTCAGCAGCCTCACGTAATTCGTGACACCTGTGAAGAGGGGGGGCTCCCCTCTGAGGGCGTTATAGGAGTAGAAGCTGAGGCCTAGTGCCCATATAAGAGGGAAGATCACGAGGAAGATAACTAATGAGACGGCGGGGACAACTAGGAGTACCGGAAAAAGCCTATAACTCAACGACGATGGCTTGCCGTAGACCGACATGCTGAAAAAAAGAAAAACATTTTCTATATAGGTTTATCCGATCGGCAGGCCCCTACGGACAAGCTCTGCGACGTTCTTAGCAGGCTTCCCATACTTTTCGAATGCACGTGGATAGTCCTCGCGCTCGATGATCTCCTTGTGCCTCCTCGCGACGTTGTCGAGGGCGGATGAAGTGCTTATTGTTCCGGCCAGCGCGGAGTGTATCTCCTCCTGAACCACGGTCAGCATCTCGAAGAAGAAGGGGACGTTCCAGAAGTCGACCTGGAACGCTATCGAGTCCGCGTAGGCCCTGTTGTAGGGCGTCAGGTTCCTGAACCACTCGGTCTGGATTATATCCCTGATACAGACCCCGCCTCCGCCCTCCGCCCACTTACGCTGGTTCTCGGGTAGGAACCAGTACTTGATGAAGGCCAGCGCCTCCTGTGGGTAGTCGCTGTAGGAGTTTATACACATTGGCTGTCCCCCGATGCCGGAGTACCTCCTGAAAACCCCGTCCTCTCCCCTGTGACCAGGCGGCGGAACCACCCTGATGACGTTGTAAACCTTTGATGCGGCGGGGTCGAAGAGGCTTGGCAGGAACCCGGCCCAGTTGTATATCATCGCGACCCTGCCGGCTTGCATCACGGCGTTGGCCTCGTCGAACCAGATCTCGAGGGCGTTTGGAGGCGAGTATGGCACCAGAGACTTGTAGAAGTCGAGGGCCCGTTTCGCCCTGGCGCTGTTGATGTATCCGTTTACCTCGCCCGTATCTGGGTCCCACCAATACTCTCCATGGCTGTATAGGAGCGAGCCGAACGGGCAGGCGATCGCGTCGTATGCCCTAGACATGTGCATCGCTATGCCGTAGAAGTCCTCGTCGAGCCTCTTGCCAGCCAGCTCGTCTCCCGCCTTCCTCGTGAAGAACTTCGCGATGTCTCTTACCTGGTACCAGTCGAGCTGGCCAGGATACCAGTCCTCGTAGCGCTGAGGCAGATCGTATCCGTGCTGTGCCTTGAAGTTCTCCCTCTCGGTGGGGTGTGTGAAGATGTCATGTCTATAGGTTATCAGCAGGACATCCCCTTCATGGGCGAATCCCACTATGTTGTCCTTGTTCCCCTGCGGATAGGTCATGTAGAAGTATACGAGGCTCTCGTCAAACCTGTTCAGGAGCTGCTGAAGCTCCGGGTCCCTCGCTATGATATCGTTGAGCCTCCTTATGTGGCCGCCGACGTAGAACTGGCCTAGCCACTGGCTGTCCGAGATGAGTAGTGTCGGCTCCTTCGACTTTGCGGCCAGGGTTGTCGATAGCCTGTCGAATATGGCGTCCCAGGGGATCAGGTCCATCTTGACTTGGACCGCCTTGCCTACGGTTGCTTTGGACCAAGCGGTGAAGCCCTCGGCGATCACGCCCGTCAGCCGTCCTGGGAGCCACTCAGGCGAGGCGAAAGTTACCGTCAGCTCAGGCCTGACCTCGGCGGGTGGCTGTGCGCCGACAGTTACCGTCCGCGTGAGGGTCTGGGTGACGGTCTGGCCAGCCTGCCCCACGGTGACCGTACGCTCCAGGGTCCTAGTCACCTCCCTTGGAGCTGCCCTCGCTGACCCGGCTAGGTATCCTGCTATCCCTCCCACGACTCCGGTGACTACGGCCGCTGTCGCTACCTTCGCGCCAGTGCTTAGAGCGGTTCTCCTATTCACGATCTTTTTCGTCCTCATATGTGCAAGCGTATAGACGCTCTGAGACGCATATAAGTCTTGCGTGTGTCTCGACATCTTTTATCGTCTCCGGGCAGGGTGGCAGCTGGCGGCGGCGTTGCAGCTTCTCGCAGCGGGGTCTTCGAGGAGAGACCCGCTGGCTAGGCCACGTCTAGCCGGGGCTCTCGGGGGTGGTTGTAAATTTTAATGCAGAGTGCCTCGGTCCTCTCTGTGTGAGGATTGGAGGAGTTAGGTGCGAAGTCCTCGAGTATGCCGGGTTCTATGAGAGGGATGCCCTGGCCGTCGTGGGTGGCGCCGAGCACCCTATGGAGGTCTGCCTAGTTAGTGTCGAGACAACCGACGGTGGCGTCGGGTATGGAGAGGCGATCGGGTACGGGTCTCCGGAGAGCGTGGAGGTCACGGTGAACAGTGTCCTAAACAGGATTCTCAAGGGCGAGGAGCCCGAGAGGATCTGGTATCTCTGGGACAAGATGTACAGGGCGACCTTCAGGCTCGGGAGGCGGGGGATAGTCGTCTCGGCGATGAGCGGCGTCGATATAGCGCTATGGGACCTCCTAGGTAAGGAGCATGGCGCACCGGTCTACAGGCTCCTCGGAGGGAACCCGCGGAGGATCAAGGGATACATCACGGGCGGCTACTACAGGCCCGACAAGGACGTGCCCAGGCTGTTGGAGGAGATCGAGGGCTACCAAAGGAGCGGCTTCGACACGGTCAAGATAAAGGTGGGCGGCCTCAGCATCGAGGAGGACCTCAGGAGGCTCGAGGCGCTGAGGGAAAGATTTGGCGAGAGGCTCAAGATAGCGGTCGACGCCAACAACGTCTACGACTTTAACCAGGCCCTCAGGATGGGGAGAGGGCTCGAGAGCCTTGGGGCGATATTCTTCGAGGAGCCCCTGCCGACCGATTATCCGGAGCTCAGCGCCAGGCTAGCGGACCAGCTTGACGTGCCTGTCGCAGGCTACGAGACCGCCTTCACGATACACGAGTTCAGGGAGATCATCTCGAGATATGCGGTGGATATTGTTCAGGCTGATGCGGCTTGGAACGGCGGGATAACCGAGATGATTAGGATAGGCGTGCTGGCGAGGGCCTACGGCCTCCCCCTCATACCCCACTACTCGGCCGGCGGGATAGGATTCGTCGCAAGCCTCCACGCGGCCCTGACCATAGACTCGCCCATGATAGAGTATCACCTGAGGCCCAACCCGCTTAGAGAGGCCCTGGCGGGAGAGGCGATACGGCACTCCGAGGGCTTCTTCGAGCCGCCCCGGCGGAGCGGGCTCGGGATAACTCTTAGGGAGGAGGAGCTGGAGAAGTATCGGAGACGTTCCTGAGGGAGAGGGGTTAATACTCCGTCGGACCGTTTCACTAGGGTAGTCTTGAGCGGTGACGGTTACGCGATGTATAGAGAGATATGGGAGGGGCCCCGGGCCTACCGCGAGACGGTCGAGTCTCTCGGCGGCCTAGCCCCGATCGCGGAGGAGGTTCTCGCAAGCCACAAGGCCCTCCTGGCGTGTAGCTGCGGCTCCTCACACCACGCCGGCCTCGCCCTGTGCTACGCGGTGTCCAGGCTCTCAGGGTTCACCTCCTACGCCGTCCAAGCCTCAGAATACCCCGTATACGCCCACCACCACCTAGGAAAGGCCCACCTCCTAGCAGCCCTCTCGCAGTCAGGCGAGACGAGCGACACCATCAGGGCTGTCAGGATGGCGCGTCAGAAGGGCGTGAGGGTGATGGCGGTGACCGGGGGGGTTGAGAGCAGCCTTGCCCGGCTCGCGGACTATGTCTTGGCGACTAGGGGCGGGGTTGAGAGGGCCGTCCCAGCCACGAAGAGCTTCATCTCTCAGCTCGCGGCCTGCTGCGCTTTCGCCTCGGCCATGGCCCTCGCCTCGGGGGGGATAAACCTTTTCCCGGAGCTCCAGAGACAGCCTGGGCTGCTCGAGGAGGCGCTTGCCGCGTCGGAGGGCTTCGCTAAGGAGCGGGCCAGACAGTTCTCGCAGATCCGGAGCGTATTCCTCCTAGGCTACGGGCCATCCTTCATAGCGGCGCTGGAGGCGGCGCTGAAGCTGAAGGAGACCTGCGGCATCCACGCGGAGGCCTACTCGGTCTGGGAGTTCAGGCACGGACCCATATCGCTCCTCGACAGTGAGAAGGCCTGCGTCATGATCCTTCCACCAGCGCCAGGCGAGGCGGCGGAGGCGTTTGAGAAGGTTTATGCAACGGCGCGGGGGGTTGGCGCCACGATCCTGACGGTCTCCCACTCCCCTACAGATATCTTTGGGCCGGATATCCTGGTTCTCCCGTGGGTGCGGGAGGAGTTTGCGACCGCCGTGGAGGTCGCACCCTTCCAGCTCCTCTCCTACTATACCGCGCTGGAGAAGTCCCTAAACCCTGACAGGCCCAGGCTGCTCACGAAGGTCGTCCAGTAACGGCCCCCCTACGCTCTCTTCCTCCCTCTGCACCAGTCGTGCCTTATCTCCTCCCCGTGGATGCACTGGGATGGATAGTTCAGTACGCTGCACATGGAGATGATCGTGTCGTTCTCGAGGAGGTAGTCGATCTTCTGGGCCTCCCTGCATGCGGGCCCCTCGCCCAGCTTCAGGACCCTGTGGAGGTAAGTCTCTATGACCCTGTGGTTGTGGAGTATCCGCTCCGCTAGGGCCTCGCCCCTTCTCGTAAGCCTCACAGACCTCCAGGGGTCGCGGAGTAGGAGCCCCTTCTCCTCGAGCCTCCTCACCACATCCACCACGCTTGCCTCCCTGACACCGAACCTCTCCGCCAGGGCCCGGGTCCCCGTCCTTGCCCGCCCCTGCATCTTCATCAGCTCGACGAGGTAGATCGCCTCTCTCTGGCTCAGGCCGGGTCTAAGCATCGGTAATTAACGGCGGCGGAGAGATATATGTTAGAGCCCTGCCCCGCGTTGGAACTCGCTAGGGGGCAGCCACCTGTATGATCCCCGACTCTATCAGGGCGCTGAGCGTCCTGCGGGACCTCTCGATTATCTCGGAGGCCTCGGCGACCTCCTCCTGATAGCTCAGCTTCTTACGCGCCAGGCCCTGCTGGGAGAGTCTCTCCGCGACGGCCGCCGCGACCCTGGGATAGACCTGCCACTCCTCCATCGTGGGGATGATGTAGTCCTCCAACAGGCCCTTTTCCTCGGCGCAGAGCGCTAGCTCCTCGGCGGCCCTGATCATCGCCTCGTAGCTGATCTGCCGGGCGCTGCAGTCAAGGGCTCCCCGGAAGACCGATGGGAATATGAGGCTGTTGTTCACCTGGTTCGGCAGATCGCTCCTACCCGTGGCGACGATGGCAGCCCCCGCGGCCTTAGCCTCCCAAGGCCATATCTCGGGGACGGGGTTGGCGAGCGCGAAGACTATCGGGTCCCTCTCCATGACGCCTATGTCCTCGGGTTTGACGACGCCTGGGCCCGGGACCGAGGCGGCTATGAGGACGTCGGCCCCCGCGAGAGCCTCCCGCAGCCCGCCCCTCGCCTTGGCCCTGTTGGTTCTTATCGCGGCCTCATACTTCCAGCGGTTCCTCAGCATCAGGCTATCCATGTCCTCCCTCTCCGCGTGGAGTATCCCGCTCCTGTCCACGAGGATCATGTTGCCGGGGTCGAAGCCGTATCTCTCGAGGAGCTTGTAGGACGCGATATTTGCAGCGCCGGCGCCGAGTAGGGTCACCCTGCAGCTTCTAGGGGACCTGCCCGTCAGCTTGAGAGCGTTTATGAGGGCCGCGAGTGTCGAGGCGGCGGTTCCGAGCTGGTCGTCGTGCCAGACCGGTATAGAGAGCTCGGCCATAAGCCTCTCGAGGATGTAGAAGCAGTGGGGAGACTCGATGTCCTCTAGGTTGAGCCCCCCGAAGGACGGCTCAAGGGCCTTGGCGATCTCGATAAACCTCTCAGGAGTATCCGCCCTCACCGCCAGCGGCACGGCGTCCACCCCGCCCAGATACTTGAAGATAAGGGCCTTCCCCTCCATGACCGGGAGGGCCGCCTCGGGACCGATCCCTCCGAGGCCGAGGACCCTTGTCCCGTTGGTAATCACCGCGACAGTGTTCCACCTGTTCGTGAGGCTGAAGGACTCCTCACCGTCTTTCACGATCTCTTCACAGACCCTCGCGACGCCCGGCGTGTACCAGACGGCGAAGTCTTGGAGCCCCCTGACGGGGACCTTGGGATGGACCCCGATCTTGCCCCTGTAGAGCCTCGAATACTTTACAGCCAGCTCCCCGTAATCTACGCTGCCCAAGGCTCTCCATCTTGATTTATCGCGTCTAGATGGATAATAGTCTTCGCTCGATAGGAATCGTCACAAGAATGCATAAATTGGCGGATAACTTAGCGTCGAGATCGGCGAGGCCGGCCCGGATCCTCCCTACGGCCCCGTCAATTTTACCCGCAGCATCCTAGAACGTTGTCGCCGCGCCGGTGAGTGCGGGGCCCTACACACTTCCCTTCAGGATCTGGTTCCTGATAGCTCCGATCCTCTCGATCTCTATCTCGACCACGTCGCCTACCTTCAGGAGCTTCGGCTCGGGCTTCGCGAAAACTCCTACCCCGGCCGGCGTCCCCGTGGCGATTATGTCGCAGGGCTCCAGCGTCATAACGTTGCTGATGAACGAGACGAGCGTGTCTATCTTGAAGATCATGTTGGCTGTGCTGGAGTCCTGCCGCGTCTCCCCGTTTACGCGCGACATTATCCTCAGGGAGTGGGGGTCCGGGATCTCGTCCCTCGTGACTATCCAAGGGCCCATGGGCGCGAAGGTGTCGAAGGACTTGCCGCGGGTCCACTGCTTATCCTTGAACTGGAGGTTCCTGGCTGAGATGTCGTCGAAGGCGGCGTATCCGCAGATGTATCTATAGGCCTCGCCCGGCTTGACGCCTCTGCACCTCTGGCCGATGATAACAGCTAGCTCAGCCTCGTAGTCGAGCTGTGTGACTATCGAGGGGTACTCGACAGGGTCGTAGGGCCCGTTCAGCGCCGTGTGGGGCTTGAGGAAGATTATCGGCTCTTCGGGGACCTCGGCCCTAGACTCCTCCGCGTGGTCCCGGTAGTTGAGGCCGACGCAAACGATCTTCGGCTTGTTGTCGGCCGGTGCGAGGAGCTTGACCTGGCCTAGACGCAGAGCCTTCGGGAGACGCTCCTTCACCCCCAAGACCCTCTCCCTGAAGTCTCTCTCGGCCGTGAAGCGTTCCACGAAGTCGGAGAAGAACGGCGGGAGCCCGATCCCGAGCGCCTCCTCGATCATCTCCCTCGAAAAGACATGCTCGCCCTCCACGATGCCGTAGGTCAGTAGATCACCAACCCTGAAGCGCGCCAGACGCATACGCTTATCCACCCGGTCAGGTAGAGTTGTCGCTTCCTCAGCTATAAACCGCTCCCCCGAGGCAAAAACGTTAAAGGGCAGAGCGCCAGTCGCGGACAGGTAGGGGGCCGTGGCCTAGCAAGGTAGGGCGCCGGGCTCCAGATCTCGATACCTGGCCAGCAGCCCTGGAGAGGCGGAAACCCGGAAGCCGTGGGTTCGATTCCCACCGGCCCCAAGCGTTGTGTGCTCTGAGCCCCTATAAGGATCATAGCTATTACTTGGAGTGCTACTCAACTATCTTTCCGGAGATGCTTGGGGCGGCGGGAGGGGTAAGGGCGCTCATACAGGTCCTGGCGGAGAGC